>JGI24707J26582_10003888_pt1 | contig 10554 bp, 10 predicted proteins | sample BioPla1DNA1_FD_26582 | JGI IMG/M metagenome (IMG submission 26582) | reverse complement strand
AAATAGGAAATAATGGCTGCTATAACAAGCAGTAGTCCCCCACCCAATGCAAAAATTGCTACTGGTTTCTTCTTTTTTACAACATCAATGCCAGAAGCAATTTGCGTCTGATTAACATCAAGATTGTTTTCATTATGTTCATTCATTAAGTTTTCCCCCTGTATTCTTATTTTAAGCAAAAAATTGCTGAACTTAATGATAACACATAAAGTACCATTAAGTCAATTGTATTTATAGTATATTATAAACTTTTGTATATATTTTGTAACACTGTTTACATCTTTGTTAACAAAGAATAGAAGTTCATACAAACTTATCTTGTAAAGGACGTTCTAATTTGTTAATTTTGTTAGATTTTATTTTTTTAAAATTTTGNATAAAACTTTTTTATATGCTAATAATATTTATGTTCTCTAAATATAGAGACAAATATTTTTAAAGTTTCAAAAAGGGTAAATCTCTTAATATTAAGCGAGGTGTTTTAAAATGGAGGACCGTAAGAAAAATAGTAGCATCCAATGTTCAGTAACACAGTGTGAATACAATTTAGGTGATGAGGAATATTGTACACTTGATTCAATTGAGGTTGGAACACATGAATCAAATCCAACAATGCCTGAATGCACAGATTGTAATTCGTTCGTTCTTGGTTCTGAATAGTAACAGAGCGGTAACTCAACTCTCTTTACCATTGGGGCAGTCGTTCTGTCCCAAATGGTATTGTATGATATGCACAAAAAATTATGTTTAACACATACATAAATACAATTTTTCTTAAAAGCACTTGTTATATGAGCTAAAATAGGATATAATGTATTCAAGGGAGATGATTTTTTATGAATGATGAAACAATGACGTTTTCTGTAATTGAAGAAAAAGAACAAGAAATCAAGAAAAACCTTACTGTTATTTATGATGCCCTTGTAGAGAAGGGTTATAATCCTATTAATCAAATAGTTGGTTATATTCTATCTGAGGATCCAACATACATAACCACGTTTAATAATGCTCGAAGTTTAGTTCGTCATATAGATAGGGATGAACTCTTACAGGTACTTGTAAAATCCTATCTTGCTGAATAATAAATTTCTTGTTTAATATAAAGCGGACTTTTTAAGTCCGTTTTTATTTTGGCTTTTATTTTGGTTTTTATTTATTAGAGTAAGTTTATAATGACGGCATATAATATTAATGTTAATTCAAAATGTTTTTTGGTTAACAAGCAGTTTTATTGCGAATTGCTATTCCTTTGATAAGAGGATGTATAATGAAGAAAATTAAAACTATTATAACAACCGCACTAACCATAATGCTTGTAAATGTTTTTTATTTCAGCGGGAACACATCTATTGTTGCAACATCACTTGATACTAGAAAACATGGTTATGGTCAAGGTAAGATGGTTGACGGAAATAATTGTCCGTATGGTGCGATTGATTTTAATTCGCAATATGGACAATTTGATGCTTATGCACTTTCTGACGATAAGAATGCTATTATTTTGACATTTGATCAAGGTTATGAAAACGGATACACTATACCAATTCTCGATACGTTAAAAGAAAAAAATGTAACAGCTATATTCTTCCTTACAGGAGATTATGCTATTAAGGAAACAAAGCTGGTTCAAAGAATGATTGACGAAGGTCACATCTTAGGTAATCACGGTATGACACATGCNTCCATGCCTGATTTAAGCGTCGATGAATGTAAGGCTGAAATCATGGATTTGCATGATTATGTATTAGAAAAATACAACTACGAAATGCAGTATTTAAGACCTCCTTGCGGAGAGTTTTCAGAAGTATCATTAGCCACTACACAGGATTTAGGATATAAAACTTTAATGTGGAGTTATGCATATGTCGATTGGCAAGTTGATAGCCAGCCTAGTGCCTCTAAGGCATTAGAGAATTTAAACGGTGCCGCACATGGGGGAGGAATTTACCTTCTTCATTCCGTTTCTAAAACTAATAGCGAAATCATAGGGGAAGTAATAGACTCACTGCGTGCAAAAGGGTATAATTTATAATTGAATAGCTAATAAAATCGGACAGATTAACTTCTGTCCGATTTTTTCAAAAAATTATCATAGTTCTATTATGGTTTATTTTTCACACTTGCATTTACTTCCTTTTTCTTATTAACCTCATCTTTTATTATTGTATAAATTATCGACATAAAAGGAACAGCAACTATCATACCTAAAACTCCACCAAGACCACCTCCGATTAAGACAGCTAAAAGTACCCATAATGGAGGTAATCCAACTGAACTTCCCACAACNCTAGGATAAAGAAGATTAGATTCAAGNTGTTGAAGAATGATTATANAAANNACAAACCAAATCGCATGGGACGGATTAACAAGTAATAATACAATTACTCCTGGTATAGTTCCAAAGATAGGCCCCACAATTGGGATAATATTCGTAATACCAACGATTGTGCTTATCATAAGAGGATATTCAAAACCAATTACCGTCATGCCTATAAAGCAAAATACGCCTAAAAGAAATGCTTCTGTAATTTGCCCACTTAGAAATTTAGTAAATGTATTAGTCGTAAGCCTTGTATAATAGGATATACGTTCGTATGTTTTCTCTTTAAACATCATCTTTGTAACTGATTTAGCCTGACGCTTTAATCGTTCTTTATCCGATAATATATATATAGAAAAAACAATTCCAACAACAACATCAACAATTACGCTTATAAAACTTATTGTAAACCCAAAAATTCCAGCAGTTATTCCAAAGGTTGTTTTTATTACATNTGGTATATATGTTGAAACGTCTGAAAATTTTAGCTTTTCAAGCCTTTCTAATAAATCAAGTTCTTTAATCCATTTAAAATCATATTGTGAAAAATTCTTATCAATAAAATTTAAAAAATTATTATAATATGCATTAAAGTTTTCAATAAAAAGCTTGATACTCTCGATGAACTGAGGGATAATAAACAATAATAAAATTGCAATTATCGCTATTGCCATTAGATAAACTGTTAAAACTGAAAGGAAGAAAGGAAGCTTTCTATTATTATTCTGGCGAATAGGGTTTTTTTTGATTTTAGCTTTTTTATCAAACCTTTTTTGTACTAGCTTCTGGTAAAAAACATTAATTTTATTCAATGGATTATTTAAGATAAAAGAAATAATTCCACCAATTAAAACAGGGCGAAAAACCCTAGATACCTTACCAACTATCTTAAAAAAGCCTTCATATCTGATGAGCATAAATGCAATCACAAGTAATATTACACCACATAAAATTATAGTTTTAGCCAAATCACTTTTAACAAAACTAAATTTACCTTTAGATTTATTATCCATGGCTTTCCCCTTTTGCTCTCGCATATAATTTCAATTTAAATTGTTTTTATTTTCATTGAAATATCAAAACTTTTGACGGAATGTGTTAATGCACCAAGAGAAATTATATCAACACCNGTTTCGGCAATTTCTCTTATATTATTTTCTGTAACATTACCAGATGCCTCTAACACNGCTCTTTTATCCGTTATTTCAACAGCCTTTTTCATTGTTTCACAATCCATATTATCAAGCATAATAACATCTGCCCCAGCTGAAATCGCCTCCTGTAGCTCATCAAGACTACGAACCTCAACTTCAATTTTAGCCATATGNCCAATCTTAGCCCTCAATGCCTTAACAGCGGGAACAATCCCCCCATAAACATCTATGTGATTATCCTTTAACATTGCTCCATCGGATAAGTTAAAACGATGGTTTTTGCCACCACCTACAGTAACAGCGTATTTCTGTAATGAACGAAGTCCAGCAATAGTTTTTCTTGTATCTGTAACCTGTGCATTTGTACCTGTAACAAGCCCGACACATCTATTTGTCGCAGTAGATATACCTGACATATGTTGTAAAAGGTTTAAGGCAGTCCTTTCGCCCTTTAATAATACCTTAGTATCCCCCTCGAATTTTGCTATTATATCACCATTTTTAACTTTTTGTCCGTCCTGTATAAGAATTTCCGTACTCACTCCTCCGCCTAAAAGCTCAAAGGTACGAACAGCTACGTCAATTCCACATAAAACTCCACTATCCTTTGCAACATAATAAGCAGAGCTTTTATGCCCATCGGCAATTAAATTATCAGTTGTAACATCTATATAATTAATATCCTCATTAAGAGCCGTAATTATTATTTTATCTATATATTGTTGTGGCAGTATCATATTAGAACTCCTTTTAAATAACTTCCTTTAATATTAAATATGCAATAGTAGCAAGTGATTTTGCCTCAATATAGTCATCATTTATTACATACTCGCCCGTCGTGAGCATCTTCCTTATCTCAAGAATACGTTCAAACCCTTCAACAGCAGACTTTTTATCAGGAATAACAAAATAACTCTTCTGCATTATTCTTCTTATTTCTGTTCTTATTCCTTTTGGAATCACCACATTTGTTTTTGGATATGTGAAATCATAATCCTCAAATTCATCACTCTTATATTCAGTGCTTGATATAATGTGGTTAGCCGCTTGCCTAGCAAAGACTAATGCTTCAAGCAATGAATTACTAGCGAGGCGATTATTACCATGGACGCCTGTATGGGCACATTCGCCAATTGCATACAAGCCATCAATCTCAGTTTTTGCATTTATATCAACATTTATCCCCCCCATTAGATAATGTTGACAAGGGTAAATCGGAATCCTATCCTTTGTCAAATCAAAGCCCTGTTTTAGTAGATTTTTATATATCATTGGGAAACGGTTTCTTAAAAATTCAGAATCCTTATGTGATATATCAAGATAAAAATCGCTAGAACCTAATCTTTTTTCTTCATTTATAATAGCTTGTGAAACCACATCACGAGGAGCAAGCTCAAGCCTTTCATCATAATCCTGCATAAACCTTTCGCCATTACTATTAAGAAGATATGCTCCCTCACCACGGACTGCCTCAGATATCAAAAAGCATTCCCTAGTTTGTTTATTATTAAAAGCAGTCGGATGGAATTGTACAAAGCTCAAATTTTTAATCTTTGCACCAATTTCGTAAGCAAAGGTAATACCATCCCCCGTTGCAATAGATGAATTAGTTGTATATTCATAAACCCTACCTATTCCACCAGTTGCAAGAATTGTATAATGGGAGTTATAGCTTATATGCTCACCATCTCTGATTGTATCTATTGAAAATCCAGTTGAAGTTTTTTTAATATTACATAACATGGTATTCTCAAGGATATCGACATTTTCAAGCCTTACAACATTATCCAATAACTTTGTAACTAATTCATGTCCTGTTGCATCTTTATGGTGGAAGATTCTATTTCTACTATGTCCTCCCTCAAGTGTTCGGTGTATTGTCCCATCATCATTTTTATCAAATTCTACACCCAATTTAATTATATTTTCAATATCAACCGCTGCCTCACTTACAAGTACACTAATTGCCTCAAGGTTATTTTTAAACCCTCCTGCGATAAGTGTATCATTTTGGTGAAGCTGGATATCGTCATCTGGTGAATTATAAACACCAGCAATACCGCCTTGTGCCAATGCTGAATTGCATAAAATTAATTCCCTCTTTGAAATTAATAATATTTTAAATTTAGTAGGTAAATTAATGGTGGCATAAAGTCCAGCAGCTCCGCTTCCTACAATAATCACGTCATAATTATTAGCCATAATTACTTATTCCTCAATCTATAATAATATTTATTAAGCTAGTATCCATTGATTTTCCATCAAGCCAAAATATCGATTTGTATTATTTATACCCTAATAATTACTTTTGATAATACTTATTTAAGTATATCATATATATTTCTTTTTTTCAAGCATTATTTACCTACTCTGATAATCAAAAAGATATTGTTTGATAAATGCTACAAAATATTATAAAATGAAATCAAATTACTATGAAATGGAGAAATTTATAGATGAAAATAAATTACACCACACCTTCTGGTGATTTAATGCTAATTCTGGTGATACAGGTGGACTTGTGCTTGATGACTTTACCACATGGGATACCGAAAAATATGAGTTCGTAAAGGAAGTTCTATGGCAAAAGGATGGTAAATTCATCTGTCTTGACCATGAAATACCGCTCGGTAAAAATGTTATCACTCTTTCTGATTATTGATATTAATAACTTAATTATAAGCTTTACAAAACGCCCTAATATAAAGCATGAAAACTTTATATTAGGGCGGCAATTATATATTTTATTATTCAGCCAATAATTTTTCAGCAGTTGCAAGCTTTACACAAATACAGAAAAGCTCCATAGCAACTTGTAATTCCTCAACAGGTGGGAATGTTGGTGCTATACGAATATTCTTATCATCTGGATCTTTCCCATATGGATATGTTGCACCCGCAGGAGTTAGAACAACCCCTGATTCCTTACAAAGCTCTACTACACGCTTAGCACAACCACTCATTGTATTAAATGAGATAAAATAGCCACCATCTGGAGCAAACCATTCCCCTATTCCAAGTGGTTTTATTTCTCTTTCAAGCATATCTAAAACAGTCTTAAACTTTGGAACAAGAATAGCCTTATGCTTATCCATATGCTTGCACATGCCCTCGAAGTCTTTATAAAATTTAACATGACGCAATTGATTAATCTTATCATAACCAATAGTGCTAATTGATAAGGATTTAAGTATACTCGCAACATTCGCATTACTACTACCAAATGCCGCAATCCCCGAACCAGAGAATGATACTTTAGAAGTTGAGCAGAAAATATAAACCATATCTTCATTTCCTGCTTTCCTACACTCATCTAAAATATTTAAAATCACCTTTGGATTATCAACAAGATGATGAATACAATATGCATTATCCCAAAATATTCTAAAATCTTTTGCCTTCGGTTTTAACATTGCAAAACGCTTTATAGTTTCATCAGAATAAACTATACCATCAGGATTTGAATATTGAGGAACGCACCAAATCCCCTTTATTGCGTCATCTTCAGCAACAAGCTTTTCAACCATATCCATATCAGGTCCCGTTGAAAGCATAGGTATTGTAATCATTTCTATACCAAAATGTTCACATATTGCAAAATGCCTATCATATCCTGGGGCAGGACATAAAAACTTAACCTTATCACTTTTGCACCAGGCTGGATTTCCTAAAACACCATGTATCATAGCATTCGATACCATGTAATACATAATATTTAAGCTTGAGTTACCAAAAACAATAACCTCATCTGTTGCTACACCCAACATATCGCCAAGCATTTTCTTAGCTTCAGGGATACCATCAAGCAAACCATAGTTACGACAATCAAAGCCATTTTCAGCGTTCATATTATCATTTTCGCCAACAACGCTTAGCATAGGCATACTTAAATCAAGTTGCTCAGATGATGGCTTACCCCTTGACATATCAAGTTTCAAACCTCTTGCCTTAAACTCATCATACTGCCTTTGGCTTTCATCCCTAAATGCCTGCAAATCACTTTTCTGCATACTCCTCAATCTCATAAAATCCTCCAATATACTTATATACATAATAAAACTAATTTCCTCATAATAGTGTCTATAATATAATACTATAATTCCATTTTTCTTGCAAGTGTTTTATGAATATTTTTTAATTATATGCAAACCTGTTCTAACCTTCATAAAGTTTATAAAGCTTTCTATATTCACCATTTAGCTCCATTAACTCACTATGCGAGCCAGATTCAATTATCCCATCTTCCGTAAGCACTAAAATCTTACTTGCATTCCTTATCGTCGTAAGCCTATGTGCAATAGTAAATGTTGTTCTATCCTTTGAAAGCCTTTCGAGCGATTCCTGTACAAGCATTTCGCTTTCATTATCAAGTGCTGAAGTTGCCTCATCAAGAATAAGTATTGGTGGATTTTTTAGAAACAGCCTAGCAATTGANATTCGTTGTTTTTGTCCTCCAGAAAGCTTAACTCCACGCTCACCAACATAAGTATCATAACCGTTTGGTAGCATTGTTATAAACTCATCAGCACCTGCAAGCTTTGCAGCTTCAATAACTTCTTCCCTTGTTGCATCAAGCTTACCATAAGAAATATTATCAAAAACAGTACCACTGAAAAGATATACATCCTGTTGAACAACACCAACATTAGTCCTAAGTGATTTAAGGGTAATATCTTTTATATTGATTCCATCAATATTTATTTCACCCTCTGTAATGTCATAAAACCTTGGTATAAGGCTACATAGTGTTGTTTTTCCCCCTCCAGATGGCCCGACAATAGCGATGCTTTCACCTTTTTTTACATCAATATTTATATTCGTCAAGACATTATCCATACCATCCACATAGGAAAAGCTAACATCTTTAAATACAATATCTCCCCTTAGATTTTCAAGGTCTATTGCATCTGCCCTATCATAAATATCAATAGGTATATCCATTATCTCATAAAATCTTTCTATGCCTGTAATTCCTCTTTGGAATTGTTCAGTATATTCAACAATCTTTCTTACTGATGATAATAATGTACTAATATATAGCAAGAATGCAACAAAATCGGCTGAATTAATTTGACCCTTTATTATGAAAATAGCACCAATTACTATCACGGCTATATACATAATTCCATCAAAAAACCTTGTTCCAGCCTGAAATCTGCCCATGTATTTATATACTTCTTTTTTTATTTCAAGGAATTTCTGATTCCCCTCATTAAAGCGTCTGTTTTCGATGTCCTCATTTGCAAAGGATTTAACAACCCTAATACCAAGCAGATTATCCTCAAGTCCTGCATTAAGCTCACCAATTTGTACTCTTGATTTTTTAAATGCCTCCCTCATTTTCTTACGGAATAAAATCGCTGATAAAAGCATTAACGGTAGCAAAGCGAATATAATCAATGTTAAAGTTAAATTAATATTGCCTAGAATTACAAATGCCCCCAGTATTTTAACAGCTGCGATGAAGTATTCCTCTGGACAATGATGCGAAAACTCTGTTACATCAAATAAATCATTAGTAACCCTTGACATAATATCCCCGACTTTTACATCATCATAAAATGAGAACGGTAGCCTTTGGAGATGCCCAAATAAATCCTTCCTCATATCCGTTTCAATTCTTGCACCCATCACATGACCAATATAAGCCATGTAGTAGTTTACCACCGTATCAACAAGTCGTAAAAATAAATATATTACACCAATTTTTATTACTGTTGACATTAAAAGTGTTGAGCTTTCAGACATAACCTGATTAGTAATGTATCTTACTATTAATGGAAATGCCATCTCGCACACTGTCGATAATCCAGCACATAGTAAATCTATTATTAATATCGAAATATAGGGCTTGTAGTAATGTAAAAAACGCCTGAAAAACCCTGATTCTAATGCTCCAGTTTTAACTTTCATTTACTCCTCCTTGTATAAACCATCCCACATGAATTTTCCCATGTTAACCTTTCCATCTAACGTAAACTCGACCCCCTCTGATTCTAAAAGTTCCCGTTGCCTATCCCCACCACCAAATGCAAATGACCCCGAAGTTTCCCCAAACCTATTCACTACCCTATGACAAGGTATCGTCTTAGGATCTGGATTAGAATGTAGTGCAAAACCAACAACTTGCGACCATCGCCTGTTTCCTATGTTCGTTGCAATCTGACCATAGGTAGCAACTTTTCCCCTCGGTATCTTCTTAACTTCTTCATATATTAACTCAAATGTGTTCTTTCCCATGCTTTCACCCTCCTTTTTTGCCTTACGGCATGAGGCTGCCGCCTCAAACTCCGCTAAGCTTTTTGAAAAAAGCTTAAGCAAAAACTTTTATGTTTGTATATCAAAATTATTACGTTAAATTGGCTTACTTTAAATAAATCCATACAGAATGTACACTAAAAGTTTTTAATCCAATTTTTTCAAAAAATGGCGAGGGGATTGGGGCGAGTAGCCCCATAAGCCGATAGGCTCCCCTACAACTCTGCAAGCCAAATCACCAACGGTAGCGTCGCTGTTGAAATCAACGTTGTTACTGCAAATATTTCTGATGCATACTTTGAGTTTTTATCATAACGCAAGCAAAAAAGTGTACACATTGTCGCAGTAGGNGCNGACATTGCTGTTATCACCGTAAGTTTNACTGTATCNTCAACAGAAATAAACCTGAATATCGCCAACAATATCAACGGTATAATTGCCAGTTTTATTAATGTAATCCAGTATATTCTAATATTCTTAAATGCATTTAAAACATTCGTTTCAGCTATCGTTGCACCCGCAACAAGCATTGCTAGAGGAGTGTTCATCATAGCTACATAATCAAGTGATTGATACACTATATTAGGCAATGAAATTCTTGCTAGAAAAAATATCATACCTATTGCAATTGATATGATTGAGGGGGATAGTAATGCCTTTTTAAGTGAATTTAAACTTCTTACCCCTGAAATCTGTATAATACCATGTGTCCATATCAATAGATTAAAAACAGTTAGAAATGCTGTTAAATAGAAAACTCCCTCCGAGCCGAACAACGCATTTACAAGTGGGATACCCATAAAGCCACAGTTTGAATATATC
>JGI24707J26582_10003884_pt1 | contig 10562 bp, 7 predicted proteins | sample BioPla1DNA1_FD_26582 | JGI IMG/M metagenome (IMG submission 26582) | reverse complement strand
TTGATGAACCGGTAAAAAATGGAGACTTAGAAGGCTCACTAGATACCAAAAATGCTAATAAAGCATCTTTAGTATATAGATATTACTCTGAAGCTATGGCTCATACTTTAATCACAGGAAAGACGGGTTCAGGTAAAGCGCTTCATGTTGATACTGAAATAAGATGTAAAGAAAAAGGATGGGTGACAGTTGGAGACATTGAGGTGGGAGACACTATTTATGACGATTCTGGAAACCACACAAAAGTAATGGCTATCTATCAACCAATGACACCAGATCACTATGAATTAACATTTGACAATGGAGAGGTAGTAAAAGCTTGTGGAGATCACTTATGGAACATAGGTGACGTAAGTCAAGGCAACACTGTAAGCACAAGAGATCTTTTAGCTAATTATAGATATGATACAGAATATGTAATTAATCATTATATAGATGGACTTCCATTATCGCATAAGATACTTAAAATAAAAAGAATAAAAGATGATCCTAAAGATTACTTATGTTTTACAGTAGACTCAAGTTCACGTTTATTCTTGATTACTAAATCTTATATTCCAACACATAATACTGTTACAATGTTATCATTAATTCAAAATGACATTTTAGCAGGAAACCCTGTTTGTGTCATTGACTTTAAAAAGTCACCTGACTTTATTTACTTCTTGTCAAAGTGGGCTAAAGAGAATGGGAGAGAATTCTTTCATTTTGTGAGTGGTAGACCGGGAACATATAGAAACCCATACAAGGATGACCAGGCAACTTATGATCCCTTATCTACAGGTGGAGCTACCGCTAAGGCAGATATGATTCTTAATTTGAGAAGTTGGGATTCAGCTTCTGAGGTTTTCAAGATGAGAACACAAGACGTTCTTCAATCTTTATTCTTCCTATTAGAGAGAACACCTAGAAAAGAGGTTCCAGGAATTGATTGGGATAGTGGAGGAATGGCTCAGTTTGTATCGGCCTTAGATTTGAACAACTTCAAGAAGATGATAGAACTTATGGGTAAAGACATGCAAGCTGGAAAATTGAGCGCAGGAGATGTGCGTAGATATAACACTTTAATTGATTTGTATAAAGAGTTATCTTCAACAACAAAGTCTGACTTGAAGGCTCAAATTGTCGAGTTAGTAAGTATAGCAAGAACTTTGATTGTATCTAACTATGGAGACTGGTTGGCAAAAGGTGCTAGTGCTTACCATATAGACTTAATGGATATAGCTACATCTAAAGAAACTGCTCCTATTGTTTTGTTTTCATTTAACCAACAAGAAGAACCAGAATTTGCGAAATACATTGGTTCTATTGTAATGTCTGATCTTACAAGAGTTTCGGCATTAAAGAACGCTAAAGGAGACCGAACTAAATTTGGGGTTTATATAGACGAATTTCAAACTCTTGATCCTGCTACTGTTAAAGACAATCTTGAGAAAGCAAGAAATTCAAGAATGTATATAACTTTATCTCTACAGTCTATTGATCAGATTATATCTTCAGCAGCAAACCAGGGAGAAGCAATGGCTAACGCCATCTTAGATACCATTGCAAACTTCATATTCCATGATGGTTCAGGATATGACACTGCGGAAAAGATGTCGAAGATTATTGGAAAGACAAGTAGATATGTCTATAAAACTATGTCTAAACCCAATAGCAACTTTTTAAGTAGGCTATTGTCCGTAGATAAAGCTATGGTGAGTAAAAATATTGAAGTAGATTGGTTAATTCCGCCTGCAGAATTTCAGTCTCTTGAATCACCTGTTAGCTCAAATGGATACAAAGCAACTGCTTACGTCATTAATAAGTCTTCAGACGATATTAGATTTAAAAGGAGTGGCGGGGCTCTTGCTAGAAAGGTTCACGTAGTTGTTGCAGAGGAAACAGCACAAGGAGTTCCGGATGAATTTAGACAAGAAATATTCATACCGCAAGATAACACATTAGAGTTTGAAGAGATTTATGGTAAGATAGATGTTGAGACTAACAAGGAATACAAAAATGATGGATTAGACTTAAATGAAGGAGATTGGGTAATAGAGGATTTAAATGCTGACATAAAAGTCATTGATGAATTTACAAAAACAAAAGACAATAGAGATTTAATCTTTCCAGAAATCCCTGATCTTGTAGAGTTAAAAGATGAAGTAAAAGTTCAATCATCTCAAACGGAAAAAGAAAAGCCTAGATCTCAACTAGAAAACTTCAAGATGCTAAGCTCAAAGAAAAATAGGGTAAAGATCAAGTCAAATAATAAGGATAATAAGATGGCTGACGTTAAAAAAGACAAATTCACATTGCCAAAGATAGATTGAGTCAGTCATGATATTATTAACAAGTGAAGGAGGGTTTATATGAGGCTGCCTAGTTTAGATGGAAACGAAAGCAACAACTCTGGGAACAAAAGTAATTCTAGTTTGCCAAATATGGAAGAACTTGAGTTGCCAACATTTGACGACTTAGAAGAAGTCGAAGGAGAGGAAGTGCTAGACGAGGAAGATGACATTTTCGAGGAAGTTGAAATTGAAGATGTTATGGAAGATGAAGATTTATATAATGAAGAAATATATAAAGCAATAAGTGAGATGCTTGATGAAGAAGAAGCTGAACTTCCAAGAATGAAAGACGAAGAAGAGATAAGACTGACAGATGACTACAATCCTGATTACGAGGAAGATGTCAGTAAGGCAGAAGAAAGAAAATTTATTGACAAGGAGAATGAAAAGTTGATCCCTTTTGGTGGAGAGAGATCAAAGAAATCTATCAAAACATCTGATTTTGATAAGAGAAAGAATCTTCTTGCTAAAACAAAGATTGTTAGATTTATTGTTATGCTGATACTCTTGGTTTTATTTATAGTGGGATTAAAGAATACATTCTTCCCGAGTCATGTCTATAGTGACGACCAAATAAGGGCATTTGCTAGAGAGGGAGCTGGGCAAACTTTATTCCCAAGAGAAAGAGGTGAGGCTTTTGTAGAAAGCTTTATGGAATCATTCCTTACTTTTGATAGATCTAGACCTGAATATGGAGATATATTGAGTTACTATTATGGTGAGGATTCTTTTTCTAAAGTTGGCTATGAAAAGACGAATATGGTGATTGGCGCTGACGCTAAGCAACATATCATTATTGGTCCAACAGTGTATGATGTCAAGTTGCTAACTGACTACTCAGCACTATTTAAAGTGAACGCTTATGTGTCAAACACTGATGGCTCAGAAGTTGACGGAAATAGTTCTGCAGGAAGATGGTTGGCCTTCTCTGTAAATGTCTATTATGATGAAAAGGGAGACTCATTAGCAATCACTCCAGACAGCCCTTCACTTATTCCAAGTTATAGGATTGGTAAGCAAGAAAGTGTTCCTGAAAGGGCTCCATTTGGAAATGGAAAAATTAATACTGAAATAGGCCCTGAAATTAACCCAACAATAAATGGATTCGTGCAAGCATACGCTGATTCATCTATAGCTTCGCATGAAGNAATATTACAGTATATTTCAGACAAAGATGATATTAATTTGTATGATGGCTTTGGGGGAACTGTTGAGNTAAATGGTTCACCTGATACAGCTATTAGTAGAACCATTTACAATGGAGACGATGGAATCTATAGAGTTGACTTGAAGATTAACTGGATAGATAAAGTTGCCTCTGGAGATGGACATAAAGTTGAGTATACAAGTAGATATATAATGAGGGTTAATCCAGAAGGAAACGGTAAATACACTGTTTCATCATTTGTCCCTTACACTTACTATACTCGATGACAAAATTTAAATTAAAAATAGGAGGTAGGAAATTATGAACTTACTATTAGTATTAGGAGAAGCAGGGTTAGGTAACCTACAACAAAATCTAGTTTCAAACTGGATTGGGCCAGCTTTTTTCATTATCGTAGCAGCATTTGCTATCAAGTTTATTATTTCAAGGCAATTTAGAGAGCTTGCTGGATTCTTGGGAATTGCGGCAATTGTGGCGTTACTTGTGTTCAACGCTAGTGGGCTGTTTGGAAACAATGGAGTGTTCTACAAGATTGCTAACTCTTTCTCAGGCAAACTTGAGGACGGTGGTTCTGTTGATGGTGCTGGCGGAACAATTAATATTCTAAAGTACTTTAAATTAATGTTTTAGTAATAGTCTAAAAAGGCACACTGTTTAAAAGCAGTGTGCCTTTTTTGCTGTAATCAGATAGAAATGAGCAGAGTTGAGATAACCGGTGCTTAGTGATATTTAATAGTACATAATACATGATGGGGAGTGTTAGCTGATGTCGGATAAGAGAGCAAAGAACAATAGAAAAGACAAAGTAAAGTCTAAGAAAAAGAACAGTGCAAAAACGATCTCTTTGCCAGCAGTTGGGATTATAGGTAATGTAGTATTTAGCAAGAAAGAAGCATGGGCATATTACAAAATAGGCTCAGTTCCATATGAATTTCTAACAAACGCAGGGAGAACTAAGTTAGCAAATGATATAATGGTAGCCTTTTCTGGATTGTCTCAGAAGGCAGGGAGAAATGTTGATTTACACATACTAGTTACAAATACACCTTTTAATATAAATTCATGGGAAGAGCAAATGTTTAGAATTTATGATGAGTGGAATGGAAAAGGGAACAGATTGCGAACCTTTGAAAAATATATGAACAATCAAGTAAGAGCACTTAGTAGACAACAATATAAAAAGAAAGTTGTTTACTTAGGTGTTAAGCTATTCACAAGAGGAACAATGTCTTTTGATGACATAAACATGCTTGATTTTGGTTTCAGTGAAGCTTATGAGGCACTTAAAAAGGCAATCAGCTCTTTGCTTGTTCTGCCTGGAGAAGAAATAACGAAAATAGAAAAGAATAGAGCAAATAAAGATGAGTATGAAGTATTTAGAGCAATAAGCTCTAGTACTCTCAGAGGAACTAGGTTAACCTCAGAAGAATTATTGTTAATTAATAAGAAGATTCTTTATCCAGCAATGCCATCACCATACTTAGAGGTTAATCATGATGAAAGAATAGGTCTAAGTGACATAGTAATGGAAACTGGCTCAATCATTGAAGATCATCGCAGATATTTAAAGATCAAACAGGTAGTAGGAGATAGGGAAATGGAAGGATACAGGGCTACCTTGTCATTTTCAAAGTTTCCATCAGGAGTAATGAGGGAGCCTGGAGGAATTGATCCATTTATGTACTTACCTACAATGATGGGTTTTCCATTTACAATGAATGCTAGATTGACCTTAATGCCTGTTGAGAAAATGAAGAAAGACTTACAAAAGAAGAAATTGGAAAACGAAGATGAATTGAAAAACTTAGCAAGCTCAGGACAGCGAGCAACATCTTCAGTTATGGACACTCAATACGACATAGACAGATTAGATCAGGAGTTAAATAGTGGTAGTTATCCATGGGTTTCTGGCAATTATAGAATGACGATAGAAACTCCTGACAAAGATACACTGTTTAAAGTTATTCAAATAATGAAACAGGAGTATGCAAAAAATGAAACAGTTTTAACTTGGACATCTGGAGATCAATTTGACTTGCTTATGGAGGAGTTTCCAGGAGGAGAACTTCAGATGGGAGATTTTGCTCAGTTGACAAACTTAGCAATGCTGGGAGTTTCAGGGTTTGCTTATGGGAGCTCAGTTGGAGACCCAATTGATGAGAAAATGGTTTTAAGTAGAGGAGGAGTATGACAACATGAAAAGAAGAGGTAGAAAAGGTGGAGGGCTCAAGGGATTAATAATAAGTGGTATGTGGATCCTTGTAGCAATAGGAGTGTTGTTGGCGGTCGCACAAACAACAGAAATAAACTCCCTATCTGATGGAATTGACTTTGCAAAGGAAAAGGCTATCCATTATTCAGAGTGTATTCCAAGTGGAGAATGTGGACTTGCAGCAATCATCAAGGATATAGGTAATTCTGAAGGCCCAGTAGGGTCAGGTCAACAAGCTGATAATAGTAACAGTAGTGAAGAAGTAATTGCGACTGATGTTGAAGAAGGAAAAATACCTCAAAAAACAGATCAAGGACTTAATTATGACAACATTTTAATCAGTAGGGATGTGAAAGGATACAGAGGGCCAGTTAAAGGTGAACCTTATGTAAACGAAGCTGGACTTGTAAACGCTGCATCTTCTTTGAATATGTTAAATGAGATTGATGTAGTAGATAAGGCAGATGATGTTGAATATTCACGAACTGACTGGAAGCATTGGATTGGACTTAAAGAAAGACCATGCTGGACTATAAGAAATGAAGTTCTTCATAGAGACGCCAAACCAGGAACAGTCACTTACATGGACAAAAAAGGAAACGTTACTGAAAATTATGATGAAGCTTGTGCTATAGGAAAGCCTGTGGAAGTAGATGGAAAGAAAAAGATTGACACTGAAAATGCTGGAGAATGGATTGACCCTTATAGTGGAAGAAAGATGACAAAGAGTAGTGACATAGATATTGATCATGTTGTTCCTTTGAGTTATGCTGCACGACATGGTGGACAGTCTTGGAGTTCAGAAGTAAAGGAAGAATTTGCTAATGACTTAGACAACTTGTTAGCTACATCAGCAAAAGAGAATAGAGCCAAGGGGGATAAGGGCCCTGGTGATTACATGCCAAAATATAAAGCTTACCACTGCCAGTACGCTAAAACGTTTACTACAGTAGCTTATAAATATGAATTGTCTATTACAAAGTCAGATCATAAGGTGTTAAAGAATACATTAGAAAGCTGTGCATACTAAAGGAGGATTACTATGGAGAAAGTGTATAAAAAAGATGACGATATGTTGTCATATAAAGCAAGGAAAGACATTCTTAAGAAAATAGGACAAGAGGATTTACTCAAATTATTTGATGACTATAAGCCCAAGTATAAACCAATAACCAGAAAGAAAAGTCCTCTTGATCAGCAAATATCCCTAGGCATTTCAAAAGCTGAAAGAGACACTATAGCAAAAGAAATTAAAAGTATCAAAGGGACTGGGGAGCAGATAACTATCTCATCATTAGTAAGAAGTAGAGCTATTGGGGAAATTGACTTAGAGGAATGGAGAGAAAGAGCTGAGATTGGACTTAAAGAATTAAAATCTTTGAAGTGGGATAAAGGAGCCATTGAAAAGAAACTAAGAGAAGCTTACAGCCAATTTGACGAAATAGAAAGTGATGATGATGAAACTCCTTTAGTACTAAATAAAAAAATAAAACAATACGAAGCAATGCTAGAAGAACTTAATAGACCAACAATCAGAAGAAGTTCGAGAATGTCTGGACGAGTAACGTTTAACGAAGCTAACTTGATTCGCTGGCGTGCTGGTCGGCTTACAATAACTGTTGCAGATTATATGAGATTTATGATTTTTGGATACTTACCTTTTAGTGAAAATGACAGACACTTGTCTATTGACGCAAGAAGGAGATTTTACGTTGCAATCTTAGATGTTGTTAATAATGGATGGGGGCAGCCACCTGAANTAGAAGAATGTGAGAACTGTGTGAGATATGCTAATGAAAATAGAGAATTAAGGAAGAAGTTAGAAAGACTACGCAAGTTTTCAAGGTGAAAGATGAGCAGTCATCTTTACCTTGATATTTAAAGTAGTGGCATTATTTAATGCTAAGGAGGGAAAACGATGATGACTTTTGACAATAAAGTGAATAGGATTGAAGAGGACAGGGGAGCATCTAACTCTATTTCTTTCATGGTTATAATGTTATTTATTATGACTATGTTGGTTTCTTTCATTGATGTAGGACTATACTTTAATGTTAAAAATCAAATGACAGCTGCAGCAGAGAATGGAGCAAGATCAGTAGCGCTGTATGGCGGAGTAAATACTAACCTAAGAGATGTGAGGGGTGGTTCGCTTTCTCCTGAAGATGTAACCTGGGAGACAATACCTGACAACTTTAAAAGTGGTACGGCCAACAAAACTGTAGAAGTCAACAGATCAGGAATAGTTTGTAGTCCAAAAAGTGGGAAGATATTTGCTGGAGACCCTGTCAAATGTGAAGTAACTTACATTTATAATGGGATAGCCGGTAGATTTAGTTTATTTAATATAGGCAGAGGAAACAATGCAGCCAATAAGTCGATGAAGGTTACAGGGACTTCTGTTTCAGAGGTAACTATTAAGTAAAGGAGGGTGCTAACATGTTAAGCAAAGTAAAAGGTAAGATTTCAAAAGATGATGGTAATGCTGTAATCGTGTTAGGGATCATTCTTATCATAGCTGCCCTCCTAGTAGGTGGAATGTTGTTAGATATTTCAAAAGCCTATCAGTTGAAAGCGTCTTATACAGAATCAGCAAGAAAGGCGACTCAGTCAGGAATTAGTCAACAAAATGCTGGTGGATATTTGAAGGCTGAAGCTGCAGCTGAGGCAGTAAGAGTTTATGAAACGATTGCTAGGCCTGCTTCAATAAAAGAAGGTTATATGAGTTCTTGTTCTTCAAATAGAAATGTCTTAATAACAATCACTTTTATGAAAGAAGGATTTATTCCAGGTTCACACGTAATAACTATTAACAGCAATCAGGTTCAAGATATAAGTGATCCAAATTTATCAAGACAAAATATTATTAACAAAATGAGAGTAAATGGGCAACAGATGACAGCAAGTCACCGTAGAGCTATTGAAAATTCGCAATACACGGGAATAGAAATGGTTTTAGAAGAATCTACTCCCAACGTAATTCTTCCAGGTGCAACTACTTTATCCGGTTTAGATGTAGATGATCTCAACTGTCAAAAGATAGGAATAAAGGCTGGNGCNTCTCAATTCATAGGAGACATAGATGGGAATTACAACTAACACTGAGGAGGTGCTATATAGAAAATGAAGAGAAAGAGAAAAATACTTATAATGTTTTCCATATTTGCAATCCTTCTGTCAGGAGTTTCTTCATTAGAAGCGTCCCATAGTGCTCCAGAAGCTGGCTTCAGGTGTGTAGGGTTTGGAACAGGGATGTCGAGAAGTTCAGCAAATGGTTTTTTTGACCTTCATATCAAACCCACATCAGCTAATAGAAAATGGACTGTACAAGAATTGTTTAATAATTCTATTGGATTCAGCTCGTATAAAGGTGAAGGGAAAGCGAAAGGCCTTTTTGTAGATAAAGTTGACAGAGGGATTGATAGTGGTAGGGTAAACCAAGCGGATTGGAATGCTTCAGGTGTTCAAGAAAGACTTGAAGGTTCTAGAAGTATGTTTTCATGTATCCTTGGAAGACTTGACGTTATTCCAACGGCTTTTATGTATTTGTCTACAGCGATTCTTAAAATAACAAGTGTAGTTATTAATCAAGCAATAGGGAAAGAATATATAGTAGACACGATTGTTGACATTGTTGGTGGTGGAGGAGATGCTTCAGGTGGGCTGATAGGAACATTCACTAATAGTGTTTACATGCCTCTTGTCGTAATAGCATTCATTTTGACTGCAGCAACAATTATATATAAAGGTTTAATACAAATGAAGTTTAGAGAAGCTATAATGTCTGCTGTCTGGTCCGTTTTGGCATTTGTTATTGGATTAGCTTTGATGCTTAGTCCTCAAATGCTAGCAGGGCTTCCTCAAACAGTAACATCGACTATTACAACATGTGTATTAGGAACCTTAAGTGGTCAAAACTGTATCACTGGAGAAGTTATGACTCCAAGTTTACTTGCAGGAAAAGAATGTCGATCAGAAATGATAGGTGGAGACGAAAATGACATTGAAGTAATGATTAATAGTATGAACTGTACTATATGGAAAGCCTTCGTTATGGAACCTTGGGCACAACAGCAATTTGGTGAACCTTACTCGCAACTTTACACTCGAGATGCACCTCCTGGGGCAGGGATATGGTCGAATTTGCCAGAAGGAGAAGAAGATCTGTATTGTGTAAACCTAGCAAGCACAAAGTCAGTTAATTCTAGCAATAAAAACAATGTAGTGATGGACTTAGATAGTGATTCTACTGTATGTAATGTTGCTTTATATCAACTTTATTTAAAGACAAAAATGACTGATACAATAAATCACAGTGGAGATGGGTACAAATTATCTAAGAGTGGAAAAACAAAGTTTGATGCTAGATGGTATGACATTATAATTCCTATGGCTAAAGACAAGGCTAACTGGGAAAACTGGAGTGGAGAAGGTCAGTTTGGAGGAAGATTAGCAACAGGACTCATGAGTCTTATTGCTTCTATACTTTCAGGAATTATATTATTTATATTGTCAGTGTTCGCAGCTTCATATAAGGTAATTGGTGTTGTAATGATGGCTTTTGCTCCCCTTTTCTTGTTGCTCGCTATTGAACCAACAAGAGGAAGAAGGATGTTTCTTGGTTGGTTAGAGTCTCTTGTTTCAACAATGCTCAAATACTTTGCTACAACAGTATTGATGGTGATAGCTATAGTGATGTATGCAGGAGTATTGGCAAGTTCTCCAGGTTTAATTACATCCTTTTTGTCTGTATTAATCCTAACTGCAGCATTGTGGATGTATAGAAAAGAGATTATTGACTTAATTGGAGCATCTAATATGGGTGGACAAAGATTATCTAATAAGG
>JGI24707J26582_10003883_pt1:5000-10562 | contig 10562 bp, 10 predicted proteins | sample BioPla1DNA1_FD_26582 | JGI IMG/M metagenome (IMG submission 26582) | reverse complement strand
CAAACCTGTGATGTAATCAATCACAACAAAAGTAAGTAAAGCATATAAAAATCCGTCCATCATTACCTCCTAACAAATCTAAGTATACCATTCAAAATGATTATATATAAAGTACTTATCTGATTTTTTTTAATACAACAATCCATCATTATAAAGACAGCGTTAATTTTATAGGCTACACTTTATTAGAAAACTAAATCAGTTATATCGCGATAAACATAGTTTTTGACAAAAGACGGGTGGTACAACAATCAAAGATTACACTATAATTCGAATATTTGCACAATGTACGGTTTATTTTAGATTATCCATCAAATGGATAATCTGGAAGCTTTGGATTTGCTATCTGCTTTAATATTTGCTGTAAATGTAGTGAATACCAACAAAAAACTGATACTAAATTATGCTCATATTTTTCAATAATTTGCTCATTTATTTTTATCGACTTTTTAATCTACTTCCGAATAATACAAATCGCCATTCCAATCACAGAAGGTACTTGACCAATTCCCCCCATTCCAAGCAGTTTCTATTAGCAAATCTTCTGCCACTGCATTACACCCTTCAAACCCACCATAATTTTTGTGAAAGTACATCTTAACCCCATCAAATCTCAAAAAATCTTTAGGGTGCCTTTTCCACGAAGTATCTTCGATCGGCTCTTGTGGTTTAGGATCTGGTTTAGGTTTTGGGTTTTCCTGCGGCTTTGGTTTTGTTACAGTGTTCGATCCATTTGCATTGTTATTTGAAACAATGCTATCATCTTCATCCTGTTCAGACTCATCAACCAACTTTAATACAACTTCTTTTTTGGTTGAATTACCATTCTTATCCGTTGCACTCACCACTAATTCTTGACTACCTGGCGTACTCCAATCAATCCCACCATCAATTTCAATTTCTAAAGCACCGTCAACTTCATCACTTGCGATCACTAATTTTCTAAACTCCTTTTCAGAGTTTAGAGATAGTACAATCTCGTTATCACTTTCGATAATCGGAAAAATTGTATCAAATACTTTATATTCAAAATCAATTTCTTTATCATCATCTGTAATCAGTTTTCCAATAAATGTATCATCTTCAAACTCTTTAATTACTGTATGATAAGTAGGATCATGTCCACCGCGACCACTTGAAATATAACGATAATCTTCGCTAAATAAATCTGTTTCATCATCGGTCGCAATAACAACCTTCCCTTTAGAAACTGTCCTTAAATCATAATCAACTTGTTTAATAGTCAATTCAACGTTTCTATCCAAGAAATATTTTTCTGTGTATTCCTTGATGAACTGATCGGTAAAATCATTTTGTTTCTCTGAATCGTATTCTAAAACAAAAACTAACGCTTCTGAATTGATTTCTACATCATTGTTCTTAGAATGTGAAATGACATACCATCCAATACCAACTGTTATAACTATAAGAAGAGTTATAAACAACCATCTTTTCTTTTTCAACCACACCACTCCTTTTCTATTATTTTAGTTTTATTTATCTTTTTCATACTGCCCTCCTATAATATTCTTTTGTTCAATGTTTTATTTCATAATTTTTAAAAAAACCGGGTTTACACAAAATTTGTGTTTAAATACAATGGATTAAACTTATAAGATATTAAAAACATACTTGGAAAGATTAAATTTAAAGAAAAAGGGCGTGTTATACAACTCGCCCAGTCCAGATACATATGTGAATATTTTATTATCCTATAGGACAATTACACCATACTTTAGGAAAACACAAAGACTTGACAAGTTTTTTTTGATACACCCATATCCCGAATTTCCGAACCTTTTTTTATGCAGGGACCCAAAATTGGCACCCTTATTTAACATTTCACTATACACCCGCTGATAACCATTCATCCCTATGGTATTATTACGAGTCGTATAATTTTCCTTTACATATATATAACGTTTATAAACTATAATAGTTTTCCATTCAATGATTTACTTTTTCTCAAAAAATTACCGTGAGTTCTACAGCTTCCAAAATCACAGCAAGTGAGAAGTGACATTCAACTTATGTTTAGTCCTCTTATTCCATGTACCTACTTGTACGATATGTCAATGTGAATTTGGTGAATAAACCTGATTTTAACCCTACTTGTTCGGACATATTGACAGAAATTTAGACAATTGCAGAGAAATATGTTTAATATTTAATGAAATAACCTTCATCAAGAAAGAAAAAAACTATCACAATAACACAGTACAGTATTATTACGATAGTTTGTTATAAAGAAATTCTCTCACTTTTTATACAAATTTATCCAAGTTCACTTCAACATCAGTCTTTTTGATCAATTCACGATTATGTGTGACAACAATGACTGTTTTACCCAAGGTTTCATGAATATATCGAAGTAGCGCCATAATTTTATGCGCATTATGATCATCCAAATTCCCAGTTGGCTCATCTGCCAAAATAATTTTAGATGGCTTGAGGATGGCTTTTGCAATCGCAACCCTTTGTTGCTCACCACCTGAAAGTGAAAAGACAGGCTGTTTCAAAACATCGCCCAAACCCACTTTCTGTAAGGCACTTACAATTTCATGTTCCTTTTGTTTTTTACCTAACTTCGTAAATTTAAGTGATGGCCATAAATTCTCGATAACATTTTCTTCCGGAATCAAGCCATAGTTTTGAAAAATATACGTAACTGTATCTCGATACAGTTTAGAATTTGTTCTTTTGTTAATTTGTTTGCCATCTATTTTTACAGTTCCAGAATCAAAAGCTTCTAAATTACCGATCATATTGAGAAGTGTCGATTTCCCTGTCCCTGATACACCCGTTATCATAACGAATTGATTGGCTTCTATTTTAAGTGAGAAGTCATTAAATAACCGTCTTTTCCCAAATGACTTATTGATGTTTTCTATCTGTATCATATTAACCACCTTTAACATTTTTAATAATACTTCGTTTTAAGATCTGCGTAAACCCTAGATAAGTGAGCAATTCGACAATAAGAATGAAAATAAAAATTAAGAATACTTCAAATATTCGTTTTTGATAAATCCAACTCAGTATCGATGACAAGCCGTTAATCAATAATTGAAAACCAAACACGGGTGCTAAGATCCCAATGGGGCTGTTTCCATTCATAAATAGGTTACTGTATGATTGCTTGTAAATGTCATAATGTACGCGATATAAGGTTACAATCAATACGACCAAAACAATTGATAAGCGCAATAATTGAAATCCAATTTCGATTACGCTATCACGAATCGCTTGTTCAATTTGAAGATGTCTTGTTTCTAGATTAACAATTCTAATCGGAAATCCCTTGAGCTTCGCTTCCAAGCTACTTTCTAGATTGTTATGAGTATGGGCGTCAAAATTATAGTCAACAAATAAATCGGGTTTTTGACCTGTGATGATAATAAACGGTGCAGGAATCAATTCAGCATTATTTCCTATGATTGGAACTTTAAAGTCATCACTCAGTCCAATCACATCAATGGTACTGCAATCTTCCACTCCCGTAAAACTACACAGAATGGGCCGCTCTAGCTGTTGCAGGGTTAATTCAACATTAGAAGCATTCGAAAGCACTAGAACCTCATGATCTGAGTGAGCCTTAACGCTTTTTCCCTTTGAATCGACAATATTTAACGTATTAAAGTAATTATTATTCATGTAGATAACCGTTTCATCGTAGCTATCACCCGTAAGATTTCTAGAATATAAAATGGTTAAGTTTTCACTCAGGGATTCATAAAGTTGATCATTTTGTTCTGACCAATATTCAAGATCATATTGACCTGGTAGTACATCAAGCGTTAAAATAGACTCATTTAAATATGCATGTTCTCGTAAATATTCCCTTTCAAGTAACAAGTCTTGAATTTGTGAAATATCACTGATGATATGACGCGATAATACAGGCACCATCAACACTTTAATGATGATCAGTGCATAAAAATATGACCGATGTCTTCTTCCTTGAAGTGCATTAAGATGGTTACTTTTAAAAGAGAGTAACTGCATCAAACTGATTACGATAAGAAGGAAAATACTCACAATGAATACAGGCATCGGATATAGTTTTAAGAACATGATTCGATGTTGAGGTTGGTTAATAAACACAAAAGCGTACGATAGCGCCACAACAATACTGACACTTATGAATTCCATAAGCATTATTTTAATTTTATCAAACCAAATATTCCGATCTAAATACCCTTGCAATCTTAAAATCGTATCTGTTCGATACGATTGGTATTGTCTATGAATTATAAATGCAATATAAACAATCAAAAAACCTAAAACAACGTGATCAACTAGAAAAAATCCTAATGTGCGTGTTATCAAAGAGTCTGTAACTTGAATTCCATCAACAGGTGCTTCTAATACAGATATGTTTTTATCACTTAACGCTAATATAAATGCGTCAATTTGCTCATTAGACCCCGCACTGACAAAAAGACTCTGATCCAAATTTTCATGTAAAGGTATCAGTGTAAGATCAAGCTGTGCATTTTTAAAATTGATATAATATGCTTCGTGCTTATTCTTAGAACTCAACGCATAAGGTAAGGTATTAAAGGTATTAAAATCCAAGTTTTCATTTAAACTTAAACGCTCTAAAAGTGTATTCGATGATAAATGAACCGCAATAGTGAGTTCAAGTGGGTCTTCACTCATTAGAAAATTCGCAAGATTTACTTGATGTGTCTTTGCAAGTTCAATGATGGTTGACTCATCAAAATCCGAACTCCCAAAACTATCGATAATAAGTAATCGCCCGCGCAACTCTGCAGAGACATCACGCACTTGTTGCGTAGCAACCAATGATTGCGTAACATTGATTAGAAGTATGGATAAAATTACTGTCATAAATAATCTTTTTTTCATAATAGTATAATCCTCATTCAACTCTTAAAGTAGTGCTTCACATTTGCTTAAATTGTATTTAGGTTACATCGGACCTGGAGAACTAAAATTCACTACAATTATTGGACCATAATTTGTAATTCCAGATAATACATTAAAAATTCTTGGTTGGTAATATTGAACTGCTGAGTAGCCTCCTAATGGGCCACGAGAGTTATAAACAACATCATAATGATGGAAAACAGTATTAGACGGCTTCTTAGTGGTAGTAAAGTTTCCAGGGCCTGCATATTTTCCTGTCGTATATTCCCATCTTGCAGTTGCACGAACTGAAAATATATCACCTGACCAAACAACACTTCCTGTTGAAGTAGTAGACGACAGTGCATACGTTGTAAGCACGAATAACGAGATTATCAAAGTAAGTATAGATAGTTTCTTAATAGACTTTTTCATAACTTCATCCCTTTTTATGAAATATTTGTGAAACACTACTTTCAAAGTACAATACTTATAGATATTTGTACAAACTTTAACAATACGGTAAAAATTATTTTACAAAATTATATTTTTCTACTTTAATATATGATTTAAATATAACCTATCACAATATTTAAACCCTGTCAAATCGAAATCAAAAGAGACCAGCCAAGTCTATTAAATCAGAAATTGGTTAAAAATAATTCATCCTTAGACAAATACGCGGACTTT
>JGI24707J26582_10003880_pt1 | contig 10565 bp, 11 predicted proteins | sample BioPla1DNA1_FD_26582 | JGI IMG/M metagenome (IMG submission 26582) | reverse complement strand
AAAAAAACATATTTATAAAGAATTTTTTATATACTTTAAACAAACATTAATAAAAGAGTAAATTTTTAAAGGATTTACGGGAAATATGTCGAAAGAATTATAATGGATTTATATAGGTTAACATGAAAGATAAGGGGGCAGTATGTATTATTCAGAGGATATTATAGAAGAAGTACGAAACCAAAATGATTTGGTTGATGTAGTTTCTGAATATGTAAGGATACAAAAAAAAGGTAGTTCCTACTTTGGTTTATGTCCATTTCATAATGAAGATACACCTTCATTTTCAGTTAGTCCTGATAAGCAAATGTATTATTGCTTTGGATGCCAAGCGGGAGGTAATATATTTACTTTTATTATGCAAATGGAAAACTTCGGTTTTGTAGAAGCCATAAGGTACTTAGCAGATAGGGCTAATATTCACTTACCTGAGGCAGATTATTCCGAAGAGGTTAGGAAAAGGATAGATGAAAAAAAACAGCTTATTAACATACATAAAGAATCTGCCAAATATTTTTATGCTAACTTACGTTCTTCTAGAGGACAAGCAGCCCTGAATTACCTGATAAAGAGGGAAATAAAAGAAAACATCCAAAAGTTGTTTGGGATTGGATATTCAAATACTGATTTTGACGATTTATATCAATATTTATTATATAAAGGATATAGTGAGAAGTTAGTCTTAAAAAGTGGATTGATTATACCTAAAAAATCCGGCGATGGATATATTGATAGATTTAGAAATAGGATTATGTTTCCTATTTTTGATGTTCATAATCAGATCATTGGCTTTGGGGGGAGAGTATTAGATGATAGGTTGCCTAAATATATGAATTCCCCCGAAACCCCTTTATTTGATAAAAGTAAAAGTTTATACAGCTTGAACTATGCAAGGGTTTCTAGGCAAAGTCAAATATTGATTGTTGAGGGGTATATGGATGTTATCTCTTTATATCAGGCTGGGTTTACGAATGTTACAGCATCCTTAGGAACGGCATTCACATATCAACATGCAGCTTTATTAAAAAGATACACCGGTGAAGTTGTTTTGATTTATGATAGTGACAATGCTGGGACAAAGGCAGCCCTAAGGGCAATACCCATATTATCCTCCGTGGGATTAAAAGTACGGGTTATGCAGGTTCCCGGGGAAAAGGATCCGGATGATTTTATCAAACAAAATGGACCAGATGCCTTTAAAAAATTACTTGATAATGCAATGGGAGCCGTTATGTTTCAAGTACAGTTACTAAAAACCAAATACAATACTGAAGATACCGAACAAAAGATACAGTTTACAAAGGAAGTAGCAAAAATAATATCAAAATTAGATAATTCCATAGAAAGAGATGCATACCTACAGGAAATAACAAAGGATACGGGAATTTCTACAAAAGCTATTACCGATGAAGTAAATAATAATAGGAAGATATTAAAAAATGAAAAGCTTAATATATATAGGAAACCACAAGGTGTAAAAACAGAATCTAAAAATAATGTTAAAAGCCAACGGGGTAGAGGTTCGGGTGAAACGAATGGTTTATATAAGGCTCAACTAAACATATTGCATATTATTAGTTCAAATCCATCGATTTATCAAAAGATTAAACCCCATTTATCATATTTTGATTTTAGCGACCCTATATTAAAAAAAGCAGCTCAATTGATTTATGAGCAGTATGATAAAGGAATGAAAATACAGCCTGCCACTATTATTAATTACTTTGAAGATTTAAAAGAACAACAACAAATATCCTTAATATTTAGAGAAGAAAAAAGCAATAATCAGGATTATGATGTAGAAAAAGCCATCAATGATCAGATAAAACTTATTAAAAGAGCTAATATCGACATAAGAAGTAGAACTACTACAGATATCTATGAGATACAATCTCTTATTGAACAGAAAAAGCAGCTGGAAAGGTTGTATATTAACATTATAAGTGGTTAAAATAGTAGACAGGTGAGAAAGGAAGGATTCTGCGTGAAAACAAGCGAACAAGCCAAATTTTTGACCCGTGTGAAGGAATTGGTCGCATTAGGTAAACAAAAAAAGGGTGTGCTCGAATATAAAGAGATTATGGACCATTTTTCCGATATGGAATTGGAGCCCGAACGAATTGAAAAAATTTATGAATACCTTGAAAGACAAAGCATTGACGTACTAGGCAATATCGAAGAAGAGGAAGAAGAAGAAGAAGAAAACGAACTGGATTTAAGTCTTCCAGAAGGAANAAATATCGATGACCCCGTACGTATGTACTTAAAGGAAATAGGAAAAGTATCCCTTCTTACAGCAGAAGAAGAAATAGATTTGGCAAAAAGAATGGAAGCAGGGGAAGAAGAGGCAAAAAGAAAATTAGCAGAGGCCAACCTTAGATTGGTTGTTAGTATTGCAAAGAGATATGTTGGCCGAGGAATGTTATTTCTAGATTTAATTCAAGAAGGTAATCTAGGGCTTATTAAAGCTGTAGAAAAGTTCGATTATCGTAAGGGCTATAAATTCAGCACATATGCAACATGGTGGATTCGCCAAGCCATTACAAGGGCTATCGCAGATCAGGCCAGGACTATTCGCATACCTGTTCATATGGTTGAAACAATCAATAAATTGATTCGTATTTCTAGACAACTTCTTCAGGAATTAGGCCGTGAGCCGCAGCCCGAAGAAATTGCAAAAGAAATGGGTATGCCCGTAGCCAAAGTTCGTGAAATCATGAAGATTGCTCAAGAGCCGGTTTCCTTAGAAACACCTATAGGAGAAGAGGAAGATAGTCATTTAGGGGATTTTATCCCTGATGAAGATGTGNCGGTTCCATCAGAGGCAGCTGCATTCACCCTTTTAAAAGAACAATTAATAGATGTTTTAGATACCCTAACTGAAAGAGAGCAGAAAGTTCTTAGACTAAGATTTGGTCTAGATGATGGTAGGGCAAGAACATTAGAGGAAGTCGGTAAAGAGTTTAATGTTACTAGGGAACGTATCCGACAAATAGAAGCCAAGGCTTTAAGAAAATTAAGGCATCCCAGTAGGAGTAAAAAATTAAAAGATTATTTGGAATAGAAGTTGAGAAAAGTCAACTTCTTTTTCAATAATTTAGTAATTTAAGGAGAAATATATGAAATTGTCAAAAAGGCTATATGCCATTGCAAGTAAGGTTCCCAAAGGAAGTGTAATTGCTGATATCGGGACGGACCATGGCTACATACCTATTTACTTATTTAAAGAAGGAATTATTGAAAAAGCTATTGCCACGGATATTAATCAAGGACCTCTAAATAAAGCAGCAAAAAACATTAAACAACATAAATGCGAAAAAGCCATCGAAATAAGGCTGGGAAATGGTTTGGAAAAAGTCAATCCCAAAGAAGCAGATACCCTCATTATAGCCGGAATGGGTGGGATGCTCATTATCGACATATTAAATCAAAACCCTAGGGTTGTAGAAACAACAAAACGAATTATACTCCAGCCCCAATTAGACCAAAAAGAATTAAGAAAATACTTACATAGAATTCATTTTAAGATTATTCATGAGGATATTATATGGGAAGAAAATAAATATTATTGGGTGATTATCTCAGAACCGGGCAATGAACAATATGACGATGAAATGTACTATACATTTGGTAAGGTACCCATAGAAAATAAAAACCCTATATTAACAAAATATATAAAAGAGCAGCTTTTAAAATCTCAAAAAGTTTTGGAACAATTAAACAAAACGAAAACAGATAATACATATAAACGCATACAAGAGGTAAATAAAGAGATAAAGGATTATAAGAAGGTGCTAAAATGTCTATAAAATGCAATATTATTATTAAAGAATTAAATAAATTAGCTCCCGATGGTTTGGCAGAAGAATGGGATAATGTAGGGCTAATAATTGGAGATATGGAAGCAGAAATTCATACGATTTTGATAGCCCTCGATGCCATACCGGAAGTTATTGATGAGGCAATCAAAGTAAAAGCGGATTTAATCATTACCCATCATCCACTTATTTTTAAACCTATAAAATCTATTAGAAAGGATATGGCTTTAGGTAGAAGTATATACAAGTTAATTCAAAATAATATTGGGATATATTCGGCCCATACCAACTTAGATAGTGCATTTGGAGGAACCAATGATACATTGGCCAAAATCCTTGAATTAGAGAACCTGTCGGTTTTATCAGAAAATCATTTGCATAGTTCCAATGAAGAATATATACAGGGTATGGGGAGAATAGGAACTTTAAAAAGAACCTCTACATTAAAGGAATATGGTGAACTTGTTAAAAATAAGTTGGGCCTTTCAAACATAAAATTAGTAGGGAATGAAAGTAGTATAATAAGTAAGGTTGCAATAACTACCGGAAGTGGTATGTCATATCTAAAGGATGCTGTAAATAAAAAAGCAGATTTGTTTATAACAGGAGATATCAAATACCACGAGGCGCAACAGGCATTAGAAATGGGAATTACGCTTATTGACGCTGGACATTATGGAACGGAAAATATAATTGTACCCGTTATTAAACAATATTTAAAAAAGCTTCAAAACGAACATTCAGGATTAAATATTAAGACTTCCCAAATCAATGGGGACCCCTTCAAGGTCATATAAGAGGCATCCTATTAGGATTATCCTAGGGTAGATTTCCATATCTGATTAATCTGCAATAGAAGTAGTATCTAAAATAATGGGAGGAAAAGGATTATGAAATTAACCGGTGAACAAACAAAAGTTAGAATTACCTTTCCAAATGGAGAAACTAAAGATTATGAAAAGGGAATCAAGTTAGAAGAAATTGCAAAGGAAATGCAAGATAATTATGAATCTACAATTGTTGCTGCAAAAATAGATAATAGAATTAAAGAATTAAGAAGCCAAATTACCAAAGACTGTAATATCGAATTCATTGATTTAACTACTATAGATGGAATGAGAATTTATCAAAGGAGTTTATCATTTCTATTAATCTATGCTGCAAGACAGGTACTTAAGGATGAAAATGTTATAATTCACCATTCCATGGGAGATGGATTTTATTGCGAATTGCTGGGGATGGATAATTTATCTGAAGAATTACTAGGCCAAATAGAAGATAAAATGAAGAAAATAGCAGAACAAGATATTCCTTTCGAAAAAATGTCCATTCCCCTAGAACAGGCAATGACAATTTTCGAGCAAAACGGTATGGATGATAAAAGAAATTTATTTAAATACAGAAGGTCTTCCATGGTAAACTTATACCAATTAGGGGAACTTAAAAATTACTTTTATGGATACATGGTCCCTAGTACTGGGTATCTAAAAATATTCAGACTCATTAACCATACCCCTGGATTTATACTACAGTTCCCAACTATAAAAACCCCGGAAAAGCTTTCAGAATATGAACCTTTATCGAAATTATTCCAAGTTTTCATGGAATACAAAGCCTGGGGAAGGATTATGAGGGTTGATACCGTTGGAGCATTAAATGATGTGATAGCAGAACAGGGAATAGGAGGACTAATTAGGATTTCGGAAGCCCTCCACGAAAAGAAAATTGCCCATATTGCCGATATGATTGCAGAAAAAAGAGACTCAATAGGAGTGATTTTAATAGCAGGACCCTCCTCATCCGGTAAAACTACTTTCGCCCAAAGGCTCTCTATCCAGTTAAGAGTAAATGGTATGAGTCCACATGCTATTTCCATAGACGATTACTTTGTGGACAGGGAGTATACCCCAAGGGATGAAAATGGAGAGTATGATTTTGAAGCTTTAGAGGCTATAGATGTTAAGCTTTTTAACGAAAACCTAACAAGCCTTCTAAATGGAGAAATCGTTAGCATTCCTTCCTTTAATTTTAAGACGGGGAAAAGAGAATACAAAGGTAGAAAGATTAAAATGGATGTTAACGATGTTTTGATTATAGAAGGGATTCATGGTCTTAACGAAAAACTAACTGCGGATGTCCCGAGAGAAAATAAGTTTAAAATTTATATAAGCGCCTTAACACAGTTGAATGTGGACGATCATAATAGAATTCCTACGACAGATACTAGACTTCTTAGAAGAATGATAAGGGATAATCAATATCGTGGAACTAATGCAGAAAGAACTATGGAACTGTGGCCTTCTGTTAGGAGAGGGGAAGAAAAAAATATCTTTCCTTATCAGGAAGAAGCGGATGTTATGTTTAACTCAGCCCTAATCTACGAACTGGCAGTATTAAAGCAATATGCAGAACCTCTCCTTTTTAAGGTAGATCCTAAATCCAAATATTACTCGGAGGCAAAACGGTTGTTTAAATTTTTAGATTACTTCTTAGGGGTAAGCAGTGAAGTGGTACCACAAAACTCTATTATACGAGAATTTATTGGAGGAAGTTGCTTTCACTAGAAGAAATTGTATTTGACTAGCATAAGTAATCATGATAATATAATAGGACAAATTTAATAAAAAATGAGTAAGTCAGATGGTCGCAAGTACAGCACCGTGAGGTCGTACTTGAGGAAAGTCCGAGCTCCAAAGGGCAGGGTGCTGGGTAACCCCCAGTGGAGGCGACTCTAAGGAAAGTGCAACAGAAATAAACCGCTAGCCTTATCTTTGATAAGGCAGTAAGGATGGAAAGGTGAAGTAAGAGCTCACCGCTCCCATGGCGACTTGGGAGGCTATGTAAACCCCACCTGGAGCAAAACCACATAAAAGAACATATGGGGCTGCCCGTCCCGTTCCATGGTAGGTTGCTTGAGTGTATAGGTAACTATATGCCTAGATAGATGACCGTCTAATACAGAACTCGGCTTATAGATTTGCTCATTTACATATATTAAACATTCACTTTTGGTGGGTGTTTTTCTTTGTTCATATATATTATTAAGTGATTAGTAATAATTACGCATTTTATTTAATATAATCCCATAAGTAAGGAATATGGGGTGATTAACGATGATTCATGAGATTATACCATATATATTAGCCATAGCAGCAGGAATATTCACTACTTTAGAAGCGGATATTAATGCACAATTAGGAAAGGCTGTAAATCCTAAAATAGCAAGTTTACATAGTTTGTTGGTGGGATTAATAGTGATGCTTCTCATAAATATAACCGGTGGAACCTTAAGGGAATATACCAAAATATTTAATGTTAAGCTACAATATCTTATTGGTGGGATATTTGGGGCATTTATAATTTATTTTGTAACCAAGGCTATACCCAAGCTGGGAATGACAATAACCTTAACCATGATAGTTGCTGCACAAATTTTAAGCAGCCTTTATATGGATTTTATTATTTTAAGAAATCAAAAATTGAGTATGGGTAAGATATTTGGAACAGTACTAGTTTTATTAGGGGTTTACTTTATTTCAGATTAGTTTATAGGAGCTTATTTTAAAGATTAGTTGTTTATTATACGATAGAATAGATTATTTATTGTGGTATATACTAAGAGAGAAAATCTATTAAAGGAGTGTATTCCACATGGACCTACAACAGTTTGAACAGTTGAAACAACGTTTCCAAAAAGGTGATGTAGAACAAAAGATTGACATATATGTATCTACACAGGGATTAAATCAAGAACAATATATGCAGCTTTTAAGATTGTTTCCTAGGGAACATATACCTAAATTAGAGGCAGCTTTGCAATAAAGTCACGAATATCGTGACTTTATTTTTTATTTTTGTTATAATGTATTTTGAATTGGTCAAAGATTAATATAAATAAGCTGTTTACCCAAATGAAAGAGGAATGCGTATGATTATTGCTAAAAGGTGTTATATTGGGGAAACGATAAAGAATAAGGATAAAATCCTTAAAACCATTGCAAATAATCTCCCCCTAAAGAATATTTATTGTCTTTGTGTCGGGGATAAACCCCATCATCTTATGGAGATATTAAGCAGTAGGGAAATGATCAAAGACATCTATTCTAAGGAAAAGTATAAGATTATTGGCATTGCCAGCAGTAGGGACGAAGCTTTTGAATTAACAAGGCAAATTATGGCTTGTGTTTATAAGGAGTATAAGGACCCTTTAAAGATTAGAGAATTTTTTGCATTAGATTAGGAGCATTTGAATGTCAATATGGTTGATTTTACTATCTATTTTAAAATATATAGGAATTATACTAGGTATTGTATTGGGGATACTGCTCCTTGGATTACTGATTATTTTGTTTGTTCCTGTTAGATACTCTATTCATATTTTAGGAAGTAAAGATACAGATGTAGACTTGAAAATAACATGGTTTATCAATCTAATGTATTATCATTATGTAGTAAAAGAATCTAAGATGACAAAAAAACTTTTCCGTTTATTTGGAAAAACTTTAATAAAAAAAGATACCATAAAGGATGTTGTTAAGGTAGACGAAGAATCAGATGCTAAAACTAAAGATAAAAGCAAGGAAAATTGCGAAAAAAAAGAGGGCATAAAAAAAGAAACTAGAAGGATTCAGCATAAAAAGATTGCAAAGCCTATCAAAAAAATAAATGAGTCGGCTAAAGCATTTAAGGAAGATACAATAGAAGAGGCAAAAGAGCAGGTGGAGGAAAAAGATAGTTTTGGTATAAAAGAATTAATGGACTATCCCCATAAAAAGGAGGTTGTTTCGCATACTTATGAATTGATTAAGAATTTAATTCTTCATATTATGCCCCGTGATTTTTATCTGCATGCGGAATTTGGTTTCAAGGACCCTTCCCATACGGGATATACTTTAGGCTTAATAGGAATAATAAAGCCGTATTTTGGAAACAGTGTACATATTAAAGGAAATTTTGATAAGGAAATATTCATAGGAGAGATAAAAGGTAAAGGGAAGTTTTCAATAGGCGTAATCATAGGGCATATTATAGTGTACCTACTTAAAAAACCTATAAAGAATATTATAAAACTATACCTTAGAAAACGAAAGGAAGATAATAATGGAATCGAACTTGAAGAATAACTTTGAAGCTCTTTTTGGACAATTAGAAAACTTTGTATCAACAAAAACAGTTGTGGGAGAACCTATGAAGGTAGAGGATGCTATGATTATTCCGCTAGTTGATGTAAGTTTTGGAGTTGGAGCTGGAGCATCAGGGGGTAAAACGGAAAAGGGAGAAAACAAGGATTCAGGAATGGGAGGATTAGGGGCTAAGATAACTCCTAGTGCTATTTTGCTAATAAAGGATGGCTCGACCCAACTTATTAATGTTAAGAGTCAAGATAGTGTTAATAAACTCATCGATATGATTCCAGGGGTTTTATCTAAATTTAATTTTGGAAATAAGAAGAGTAAAGATGATGGGGGAGAATATAAAGAAGTTATGGATGAAATAGAATAAAACAGGGGCATTATTGCCCCTGTTTTTATACATTAAAACGAAATAATATAATATCGCCATCTTGAACTATATATTCTTTACCTTCTAATCTTACCAGTCCTTTTTCCCTAGCTGTTGTATAATTTCCACATTTCATTAGGTCATTATAGGATACAATTTCTGCTCGGATAAAACCTCTCTCAAAATCGGAATGGATTTTACCTGCTGCTTGGGGAGCTTTTGTACCCCTAATAATCGTCCAAGCTCGTACTTCTTTTGGGCCGGCAGTTAAATAACTTATAAGACCTAATAATTTATAACTAGCTGCAACGAGTCTTTCAAGACCGGTATCATAGATTCCTAAGTCTTCTAGAAATACTTTCTTTTCATCATCATCTAGTTCAGCTATCTCTTCTTCAATTTTTGCACAAATAACAAAGACCTCAGAATTTTCTGTTTTGGCATAATCAAGGACGGTCTGTACATAAGGGTTGTCCTTACCATTTGAAATTAAATCATCCTCTGTTACATTAGCTGCATATAGCACAGGTTTATAGGTTAAAAGATCAAGAGATGCCACAAAGTCCTTTTCTTCTTGAGAATCAAAACCAATGCTCCTAGCACATTTACCATCTTCTAATTCTTTTTTTAGATATTCTAATATCTCTAGCTCTTTTTGAAGGGANTTATCGGCTTTAGCAGCTTTTTGTGTCTTTTGAATTCTGCGCTCTATGATTTCAAGGTCAGAAAAAACAAGTTCCAAATTTATGGTTTCAATATCACGGATTGGATTTATGGAACCTTCTACATGGATAATATTCGTATCATCAAAACATCTGACAACATGAACTATAGCATCTACCTCACGAATATGGGATAGAAACTTATTGCCTAATCCTTCCCCCTTACTTGCTCCTTTTACAAGTCCTGCAATATCTACGAATTCAATAACTGCAGGGGTTACTTTCTCTGCATGATACATCTCATCTAAAGGGTTCAGCCTCTCATCAGGAACGGGTACAATGCCGACATTAGGATCGATCGTGCAGAAAGGATAGTTAGCCGATTCTGCCCCTCCTTTTGTAAGAGAATTAAATAATGTGCTCTTTCCTACATTAGGAAGACCAACAATACCAAGCTTCATAAACAATACTTCCTTTCATTTTCAATTAAAGAGGTTTTTACGTATAACCAATTCAAAATTACATTATACCCAAAGGATTTGATTTAATCAATCCTATAAAAAATGCACAATGAAATCATTGT
>JGI24707J26582_10003879_pt1 | contig 10566 bp, 10 predicted proteins | sample BioPla1DNA1_FD_26582 | JGI IMG/M metagenome (IMG submission 26582) | reverse complement strand
CAGGAATTAATTAGTAAATATAGAATTATAAAAATATAAAATAAATTGCGTTTCCGTGGAAGGAGGGAGAAGTTCAAATGGAGACATATACCACTTCAGAAGCTGCTAAAATTCTGAACGTGGCACCATCCACTCTACGATATTGGGAATCTGAATTTGGTAATATACTTAATATACAGAGAAATGAAAATGGCTACAGGCAATACAGCAAAGAAAACATCGCCCTATTAAAGGAGATAAAGAGATATCTATATGAACAAAAATATTCTATCAAACAGGTCCGGGAAATCCTGAACCTGGAAAAAAGCAAGCAGGATATTGCAGCAACCCTGATCGCAAATACAGATCCGAATACGGCTGATTTTTTACATGCTTTACTGGAAAAGTTTGATCAGATAGAAAATGGTATAGAGGATCTAAAAAACGGCCAGAAACATTTAAGGGAGGAATATCTGCAGGCAATAAAACTCTTAAGCATAACCCAGGAACGGCGGGATAGGGAGTTGATTAAAGAAATCCGTTACAGGCTCAATGAAAAAAAGGTAAAAAATTCTGGCCTGATACATAAGTTATTACCCTGGGGTAAAGATAAATAAGCTCCCGGATTTGCCGGGAGCTTTTTTATAAATCCTTTATTCTTTCCAGATTTATTTTTGCCTTCGCATAGCCTGGATCCACCTCCAGGGCCTGCCGGTAAAATTGTCTGGCCTTTTCATAATCACCCAGATTTTCATGGCTTATAGCCAGATTATTATAAATATAAGCTACCGGCGGATTTAAATTTACAGCCTTTTCCAGGACATCCCTGGCTTCCTCAAAGCGGTTATTCAGGATATAAAGATAACCCAGATTATTTAAAACATAATAGTTTGCCGGATTTAAGTCTACCGCTTTCTTGAAATTGTCAATGGCTTTTTCATAATCCCCTAAATCCATGTAGACTAAACCCTTAACATTATAGATCTGGGCATCAGTTCTTTCAAGCTCTTCAGCCCTGTTCAGGACATCCAGGGCTTCCTGATACTCCTTTAGATTATAATGGGTCCGTCCTAGATTAAGGTAAACCTTATAATGGCCAGGGGATAACCTCCTGGCAATACCCAGGCTGTTTTTAGCCAGTTCAAACTCATTAATCTTTAAATAAGATAAACCAAGGTAATAATGGGCTGAAAAATTATCTTCATCATCCACTAAGACATCTGTAAGATAATCAATGGCAGCAGTATAATTACTCCTGTTATACTCCCTGATTCCCTCTTCCAACCGGGAATCAGCAAAAAGGTTTAAATTAATTAAAAGAAATAGTAGAACAAAAAGAACAATATTATTTTTTTTCATTAAGCTCACCTCTTTTATTATAATATAAACAGTCTTCCCTTAATACACAGCTGTCACAGGCCGGATTTCTGGCCTTACATACCCTTCTTCCATGAAAGATCAACCAGTGATGTAATTTTGACCATAGGTCCTCCGGGAACTTCTCCATTAGCTGTTTTTCCACTTCCAGGACATTATCAGAATCGGCCAGCCCAATCCTATTGGCAACCCTGAAAACATGTGTATCAACGGCTATAGCTGCCTTATTAAAGGCGGAAGACAGGATAACATTGGCTGTCTTTCTACCCACCCCCGGTAATTTCATCAGTTCTTCCCTGATGGCTGGAACCTCTCCCCCGTATTCTTCCATGATAATCTTACTGGTTTCGACTATAAATTTACTCTTATTCCTATACAAACCGATAGACTTAATCTCTTCTGCCAGTTCTGCAGGGGTAAGACGGGCAAAATCCTCAGCAGTATTGTATTTTTTAAAGAGTACTGCAGTAACTTTATTGACCTGCCTGTCCGTAGTCTGGGCAGATAAAATTGTTGCCACCAGGAGTTCAAAGGGAGTAGTAAAATTTAACTCTGTCTTTGCTTCCGGATATTCAGCAGCTAGTTTTTCCAAAATTCTTTTATAATTATTTTCAGTCATGTCTATAAAGTATCCTCCATATTCTATATCTCTATTAAACTTGATTAATATGTAAAAATGTTATAAAATTTCATTTAGTATTTCCTCAAAAAAGATCTATTTTGCAAAATAACAAAGGGGTGATTCCCAATGAATCCAGAAAGAATTATCGGTATCGATATTGATGGTGTGATAACTGATGAAACCCATATTAATGATAATATCTGGCACGATGCCCTCTGTAATTATTTAGGCTATGAGATAGAAAGGGTCAAGGATTCCTACTATTTTGATGAGGCCTATGACCTGTCTCTGGAAATCATCAATGATTTCCTGGAAAAAAACATTGCTACTATCTATGCCAATGCAAGGCTGGCTGTAGGAGCCAGAGAGACAATTAACTATCTTTATGATAAAGGTTTTGAAATCCATCTGATAACAGCCAGAGAGCCTGAGTTCAAAGAGCTGACAAGGGAATGGCTGGATAATAACGGCCTTCTTTACACCAGCTTATATCACGAAGAGGATAAAGCACCTCTGGCTGTTAAAAAAAGAATCAGTCTTTTTCTGGAAGACAATGCCTATAATACTGAGGCAATGGTCAGTAAAGGCATTCCAGTCCTCCTTTTTGACAAATTCCATAACAGGCATATCAGGGAAAATAAGGATATCATCAGGGTAAGTGACTGGACAGAAGCCAGAAAACACATCCAGAAATTCTACTCATTATAATTTATTCAAAAATGCTGCCACCAATAAATTCCTTCAGTATAGAATTGCCAGGGACGGCATCCTCATCCATGGGTAAAAAACAATCTAATATTTCCAGCAATCTTTCTGCCTGATAATATACCTCTTCCTCCGGTGTAATCTCTTTCAGCAATGGTGTAGCGTACTTTTTCAGAATAGCCAGTTCATAAACAAGGCCGGAATTAAACATAACATCGGCATTTTCCTGGAAGGGGAAAATGTTCTTTTCTTCTCCCTTTCTTACTGCCGGCCACCACTCCAGGGTAGCTGCTGCTGAACTGTTACGGAAGAAATTATCCCTGACCATCCTGCGCAGGAGTCTATTATCAGTAGTAGGAATACGGTTATGCCTGTCTATGTTGATCTGGGTCAAGGCACTGATATAGATTTTAAATTTATTGTTTTCAGGAATAAACTCGGTCAGCCGGTCATTCAGGCTGTGAATACCTTCAATGATAATGGGATGTTCCCTGTCAACCTGTAAGTAATTTCCCCGATATTCCCTTTTGCCGGTCAAGAAATTAAAGGTCGGTATCTCCACCCGTTCTCCCTGTAAAAGGGCCAGTAAGTCTTCGTTTAGCAGCTCCAGGTCAATTGCCTCAATAGCTTCAAAATCATAATCCCCATTTTCATCCCGCGGGGTTTTCTCCCGATCAACAAAATAATCATCTGTTGAGATGGAAACAGGATTTATACCATTAACCCTTAATTGGATGGATAACCTCTGGGCAAAAGTCGTTTTCCCGGAAGAGGAAGGCCCGGCAATCAGGATGATTTTATTTTTATCCTGGTCCTCGGCAATCTGGTCTGCTATTTTGGCAATTTTCTTTTCATGTAAAGCCTCCATAATATTGACCAGGTCTTTAAATTTCCCCTTTTTAATTATATTATTCAAATCATTGACAGTAGAAACTCCAATTATTTTTCCCCATTTCTCAAATTCATGGAAGGCACCTGCCAATTTTTCCTGTTCAACATACTCAGGCACCTCATAGGGTTTGCCCTTTTTAGGATGGAGCAGGATGAAGCCAGGCATCTGGAGATGAAGATCAAACCTATCCAGGATTCCTGTCCTTGGTGCCAGGTTGTAAAAATAATAATCATAATTTCCTTCTAATTCATAAACAGTAAATATATCTCTTTCCAGATAACTCATGATCTCTACTTTATCAAGATAACCCTGTTTTTCAAATATTTCCACCAATTCACTCTTGCTTTTTACCAGTTTTCTAATGGGGAGATCCCTCTTTATATATTCCATCATCTTTTCCTTAATAAGGGCCAGATCTCTGCTGCAAAGGGGCCGGTCTTTGTGTAATTCACAATAGATTCCATTACTTAAGGAATGTTCTATTAATAACCTGCTGCCAGGATAAAGGTCCTGAATTGCTCTGGTCATGACCAGGTACAGGCTGCGCCGGTAGATACGGTTGCCCATTTCTTCATTCATGGTTACATATCTAATCTGTGCATCCTCTTCCACTGCATCCGATAAATCAACCAGGCGGTTATTCATAATGGCTGCAACAACAATTCTATTATCATGCAGCTTTGTCTCTTCCAGCATCTCTTCCAGAGTGATGCCTTTAGGAAAGTTATAATCCTTTCCCTCGATCTTTGCCTTAATCATTTATCTCCCTCCATTTATTATTTTTAAAAACCTTCTCTATTTCTTTTTTAACCATATCATCTTTTTCACTATAATAATGGTTTTGAAGCAGTTTTTTTATCTCTTCCTTCCTGTATTTACCTAAAGCCCAGACTGTGTAAACCCGCAATACAGGAGAGGGATTCTGCAAATAATCTATTAATAAGGGGATATTTTCCTCCTTACCCAGGTTGCCCATATTTATCAGGGTATTCCTCTTCAAGGTCCGCAATCCTCGCCAGAGAAGGGCTGACTCTTTCCATTCAGCAGGAAGATCATCTTTATTAAAAGCCAGTATTTCCTCTACATCTCCTCTGAGTTGAGGATAAAATTCCGGGTGTAGATCAACTGGGACATTCCTGTTATAGGGACAGGCCTGGAGGCAGTTATCACACCCCCACAGGTGGTTACCCATCATCTCCCTCTCTTTTTCAGATAGAAAATCCTTTTTCTGGGTAATATAGCTTATACAGAGCTCCGGATCCAGACAATAGGGTTGCAGAGCCTGAGCCGGACAACTCTCTATACACAATTGGCAACTGCCACATCTGGATTCCATGGGTTCGTCCGGCAGCAGCGGCAGATTAGTCAAAATCTCCCCCAAAATGAGATAGGAACCATGCTCAGGGTTAATCAGATTATTGTTCTTCCCTATCCAGCCTAAACCTGCCTGATAGGCTGCTTCCCTGTCCAGCAGGGAGCCAGTATCTGAATAAGCCACAGCCTCCAGATCCTCTGACATTGTTCTCATAAATTCGATTAATTCCTGCATTTTAGCCTGCATAATCTGGTGATAATCCTTTCCCCTGGCATAAAGGGAAATAAACTGCTCTTCTTCAGTGCCTGTATTTTTACTGGCATAGGAAATAGCCAGGGCGATAATTGATTTTACAGAAGACAAATGCCTGGCTGGGTTTGTAAGCAAATCTATATCAGCAGTAACAAAGTCTGACAATTTTCTTTTCCTCAGGTTAGAATAAGCCCGCTGAAAGGGTTCAGCAGCAGCAATTCCTACCAGATCAAAACCTATTTCTCTTGCTTTAGCTTTTATTATTCCTGTCAGCATTTCTTTTTCTCTTATTTCCATCTTACACACACCAGTTCTCTTTTCATAATTCTATTATTACACATTTTCTTCTAATTTACAAATAATAAAGGAAGCCCGGACCTTTATTGTCCGAGCCTTATAAATCCTTTTATTCCTCTTTTTCTGTTTTTGTTGACTTTATGGCTTTATTAATAGTAATATAAAGCCCGCNAAATATTACCACTATAGCAAAGATTAACATCACGATAGCGGAAAAATCCATATTCCAATAACCCCCTTTATAAATCCACTGTCTGGCCTGTCTCAGCAATATTTTTCTTACCTATAAATTTAGTAATTACAAAAGAAGCCACTCCAACTGCTATAATTAAACCCCAGCCTCCTATCCATTGATATATGCTGGCATAGCCTTCATATGGTGTTTTGATATCCTCTACAAAGTATACGGCCAGTAATACAAATAAAATAAAGGGAATTATCTTAATCATATAGGTCCACCATCTGCCAAACTTATATTCAGAGATAGGATTAAAATATTGCCGTAATGAATCAGTATTATAGAACCAGCCAATAAGAACTGCTTCAGTAATACCGGCAATTATCAATCCATAACTATTAATATAATGATCGACCAGGNCAAGCCAGTGAAGGCCTGCCTTTGTAGCAAAAATTAAACTGACCAGGGCCATAACCAGTATGACTCCGACAGTTGTTCTATGTTTATCCAGTTTCCACTTATCTGCCACAGCGGTGATAACAGCTTCTACCAGCGAGAAAGTGGAATCAATACCCAGGGTCAGTAAGGTTGCGAAAAACACAAAACCAAAGACAGCCACAACACCCCGGCCGCCGGGTAATGTATTTATAGCAGCAGGAAATATGTCAAAGGACAGACGTATGCCACCTATGGCAACATCCTGAATGGGAACACCCTGAGTTAAGGACATGTGGCCCAGTGTACCGAAGATAGCCAGTCCTGCCAGAAAGCTTACACAGGCATCAGCAAAAACTATTATTAAGGCATTATTGGTTATATCCGAATCTTCAGGCATATAACTGGCATAGGCANACATGATTGCCATGGCCAGGCTCAAGGAATAGAAGACCTGGGTATAGGCCTCAATCCAGACCCGGGGACCCAATAGGGCTGCAAAATCCGGTTTTAAAAAGTAATTTAAACCTTCCAGGGCTCCCGGTAAGGTAACAGCCCTTATTATTAAAATTAACAATAAAACCACCGGTGCAGCAACAGTATAACCTATAACCTTGCCTACACTCTCTGTTCCCTTGCGTAAAATCAGGTATACCGCCACCCAGGTAACAAGCAGGCCGACCAGGACAGATAGACTAAATCCGGATAGATTGCCCGGACTGTCTGACACTTTTAAAACATCTTCAGTAAAATACCTCATAGGCTCTGTGCCCCAGGCCACATTGATTGAACCAACCAGAAAATTACAGATCCAGGACATGATTACTGCATAATAACAGACTATGACAAAGGCACAGACAACCTGCCACCAGCCAAAATATTCAAATCTTTTATTAATTTTACCCAGTGCAACAGGTGCACCAGCTTGGTTCTTCTGGCCAATGGCAAATTCCATGACCAGCAAAGGAATACCTGCAGTCAGCAGGGCCACAAAATATGGAATTAAAAAGGCTCCTCCACCATTTGAGTAGGCCACATAGGGGAAACGGATTGCATTTCCCAGGCCTGCGGCAGAACCTATTGCCGCCAGAATAAAAGATGCTCTACTTCCCCAACGTTGTCTTTCCATCCTCAATTACTCCCTCCTCCATTTTTTCCTTCACATTAACCCTACAAGCTATTCCACTACTGAATTTTTTCTCCTCTCCCGACAGCTAAATAATCACCCCCTTTAGCTTACTTCTATAATTGAACGGACAAAATTATCTTCCTGAAATAGCTCTTCATATCTCTGATAGAGATAATCTATATCTATCTCCTTAATGACTTCCGGTATGTCAAAAAAACTTATCCCTTTAAAATAATAGGAGATAAACTCCGTAGCTACTGCCTCAAAAGAATTAAAGCTCTGGACATACTCACCCAGCACTTTCTTATAGACCCGCTTAAAATCCCCTTCCCTTATTTCCCTGCTCTCTTTTCTGAAACCCTCCAGCAGTTTATTATAAAGTTGCTCCGGATTCCTGCTTTTTCCGCCCATAATTACATAACCATAACCCTTCTCCAGAACATAATAGGAATTGAAATAATCATCAATTAAAGCCTGTTCATATAATTCTTGATACAACTTTGAGCTTTTCCCTACCAGCAGATCCAGCAGTAGTCCGGTTCCCAGTTCCTGCTTAAGTAATTCTCTGCCCCCTTCAGGCAGGCTCCTCTCTTTGATACCCAATCTAAAAAGGGGTTCTGAAACATCCATTTTCTTGACCACCAAGCTCTCTCTGACGCTGGCTGGTTCTTCAGGGAAAATTCTTTCTATATCATTGTAATTCCTTAACTCTTTTTTATTCTGGTTCTCCTCTATCATCTCCATTATTTCTACAGGATTAAAATCCCCTGTTAAAAAAAGGACCATATTTCCTGGGTTATAAAAGGTATTATAACAAAGATANAGATCCTCTTTAGTAATCCTATTTATACTTTCTACAGTTCCTGCTATATCTATCCTTACAGGATGTACCTGGTAAAGGGCCTCCAGGAGGTTTGCATAGACCTGATAACCGGCTTCATCATTATACATTTTGATTTCCTGGGTGATTATTCCCTTCTCCTTTTCTACACTTTCATCTGTAAAATAGGGATCCTGCACAAAATCCAGCAGGGTATGGACAGCTTCCTGAAAATTACTACTGGTATTAAACAAATAAGCTGTCATATTATAATTAGTAAAAGCATTGGCTGAGGCTCCCAGCCGGGCAAACTTATTGAAAACATCCCCTTCTTCACTTTCAAAAAGCTTGTGTTCCAGAAAATGGGCAATTCCATCCGGTACCTCTACCACTTCATTGGTTTCCGGATTGACAAATTTATTATCAATAGAACCATAATCTGTAGCAAAAATACCATAATACTTTTTGTAATCAGCCCGGGGCATCAGCATGACTGTCAGCCCACTATCCAGTTTTTTCAGATAGAGCCTTTCTTTTATAATATCATCGTATATTTCCTGCATCAGTTCTCCACCTTCTTATTCAAAAAATAGATAGTATCCAGCTTAATATTTTCTGCTACCCTGATAATATCCTCTTTTTTTACCCTTGACAATCCTTCTATGGATTCCCGGATAGTCTCCTCTTTCTTATTTACAACACCCAATAAATAATGGGCCAGTAAACCCCTGTTATTATCAGCAGTATTTTCAAAAGAATTTATTAAGGATTTCTGTGTCCAGTCAAATTCTTCTACAGTAAAATCGCCCAGTCTCATCTTTTCAACCTCTTGCAGGATTATCTCCCTGGTTCTCCCATAAGCAGTAAAATCAATACCTGCAGTTATGAGCAAAAGCCCTTTGGTGGATTCCAGGCTGGAACTGGCATAATAGGCCAGGCTTTCTTTTTCCCGCACATTTTGAAAGAGTTTGGAGTGGGGAAAAGAACCCAGTATACCATTATACATAAGTAAAGGATAATAAAGCTCGTCCTTTCTTGTGATTCCGGTCCTGAATCCCAGGACCATTTTTCCCTGTTCTACATTCAGGTTTTCTTCAATCTCTTTAATCTCTCCTACCTCTTTTTTTACAATTGTATTGTTAAATTCACTCTGGGGTTGATGATTAAAAATAAACTTACTGTTAATCTCCTCATAGACCAGTTTTTCATCTACATCTCCCACAACAAAAAACAGGATCCTGTTATTCCGGATTATTTTCTGGTACTGTTCATATACCTCTTCTCTCGTCAGCCTTTGATGATCTTCTATCCGGCCCAGTTTATAGAGGCTAAAGGGCTCGTCTGCACACATTTCCTGAAAACATCTATTGAGAGAATAATAGTACTTATCATTAATTATTGACCTGATCTCTTTTATTATAAAATCCTTTTCCTGCTGAAAGAAGTCTTCAGAAAAAAGCGGGTTCAGAACCAGCTCCTTTAATAAAGCCAGTCCTTTTGATAATAATAATTCATCTGTTGCCAGATATTTTTCATTGACTATCTCCAGAGAGAAATTTAAGAGCTGGATCTCTCCTCTTTTCAGGACAGAAACACTTAACTCAGCACCATATAATTCATCCAGCTCTATTTTAAAAGCCCTGCTGCTGGGATAATTTTTGCTGCCCCGATAAAGAATAAAAGGTATCAGGGCATTGCTGCTGACAGATTCCTCATCTAGCTGGCTTAAAATCACCAGCTGGATTAAATTTGTTTTAAATTTAGGATTTTTACATATATATAAATCTAACTCATTATCTGATTGATAATAATTAAAAACTCCTGCTTCCTTCATAAATTACCATCCTTACTGTTTTATTTTTTCTACTTTATTCTACATTGCCAATCATTTTTCTTAATATTTTTTTAAGCTCATTTAACTTCTCACCATATTTAGCCCAATTACCGGCTCTAATACTCGCTTCTGCTTCCTCAAATATTTCCAGGGCCTGCCTGGCCAGATCTGCCTGTACCTCACTAATATTATCCCCAATTTCCCTTATTTCTCTCTCAACTATTTTCTCTTCAACCTGTCTTTCGCTCATGAATAGTACCTTTAAGGCCTCTTCCAGATTCTCTCTCATAATAATTTTATCCTGGAAGGCAACAATGACTCTTTTTAATTCAGGCAATTCACTGGTTTCAGCCTGTAAATAGACCGGTTCTACATATAGTATAGAATTCTCAATGGGGATAACCAGCAGATCTCCCCTGATCACCCTTGAACCCAGCTGCCCCCAAAGTGTCAAAAGCTGTGATATTTCAGTATCCTGTTCTATCCTGGACTCTATCTGCATCGGGCCATAAACCAGTTGATCTTTAGGGAAATTATAGACAATAAGTTCACCATAGTTTTCACCATCAGATCTGCCAGCCATCCAGGCAATCATATTGTTTTTATTAACAGGGGTAAAGGGCTGCATTAAAATAAATTCTTCACCTTCCATCCCCGGTAATTTCATTGTCACATAGTAGGGTTCCATCGGTATTATTCTACCGCCATAATTCTCCTCCGGTATAGACCAG
>JGI24707J26582_10003875_pt1 | contig 10576 bp, 14 predicted proteins | sample BioPla1DNA1_FD_26582 | JGI IMG/M metagenome (IMG submission 26582) | reverse complement strand
ACTAAGATAGTTAATAGTGTTAAAGAGGAAAAAGATAATATGTCTGGGGATACGATTGAAAGTGATAGTAGCGGCATTGATAAATCTGTTGATACTGAGGAGGATGATGAAGTTATTGACTTTGGAACTGGTGCAGACCTTGACATACTAAGTAATTTCTTGAATGAATAGATAGATAGAGATAGGAGGAAAACCATGAGTTTTGGTTCAATAAGCAGTCTAGCGTTCAGCCAATACTGCGGTAAGTTCTTCAAAAGAGATGAAATAATTGCTAAGTTAACATCTAATCAATTGAAGCTTATCGCTAAGTATAATAAGTGGGTTAGTGCTGTAAGGTATAAGGAAATTATGGCTACCTCTAAGATAGGCAATGACAGTTTATTCTGCGGTATAACTAATTCGCTAGACTATAGTGAGAAAGCAGAAAACATAGAGTGCGAGGTTAAGGACTCTAAAGGAAATGTAAGTACAGTTAAGTTAGCTGATATAGGAGCTAACGAGTCGGAGATAAAGCTGGTGAGTAACATATTGAATATGCTTTTAACTGAGGTAGACTATCTTTGTTACATTAAAGATAATAATTATACAGATAAGTTTGAGGCTAAGCGATATGATAAACTAGGCGAGGTACTTGATGAATTATGGGATAGCAGCAGGGGTAATGAGGAGAGTGCTGTGGCATATTGCTTCTACTTTAAAACTGCTAAGTTACCTCTTACAATGGTCTTAGTTGATTACTATAGGAACGAGCTATATGAGTTATATGAACAAAAGATTGTAGATAACATAGCAGANAGTGTTAGAGTTGAATACAACTGTAGCCAAGAGTTTATGGATAGTATAAGGAAAAGCAACCTTTATATTTTGGAGCTAATCAACTCATACTTAAGAGACGACATAGAAACAGAAAAGAAAAGAGCAGTACTAAAACTAGCAATCAAGTTTAAAGCTACATATGATAAATTAAGTAATGGTGGAAAAACTGATTTTGTGAGGCTGGTTGATGCTAGTAAGCAGACAGCATATTATGTTACTACTGCTTTAGGTGAAAGATTAGCTACTAAGAATGAGATAAAGTCTATAGTAAGTGGTGTTTATAAGAAAGATTTTTATTACTTGAGCAATGAGAAGAGGAGTAAGTTACTTCTATTTGGTTGGTGTGTTACAGGTGATGAAAAGTACTATATGCAGTCGAATGTANATAGATACANAAAAGAGTTTGACAGGNTAGAAAAGTTATATGAGGAGATATGGAATTCCTTAACATGGCTTGCTAGTGATGAGTTTCTAACAGAGGATTTAAAAGAGCTTGCAAAGGGATTAAAAGAGATAGACTATCCTGATGTAGCTGATGATGAAATAAAAGAGGGTAGCTTGGTATCAATGTTAAAGTACATCCAGGAAAATGGAGAGGACACTACCAGATACGGACAAATAGCTTTAGATATAGCTGAAAAGTGCATAAAGTATAAGACTTATGATATATCAGAAAAGCAGTATTACATAGTAAAAATAGTATACGATCAATTAGTTGGAAAAGAAACACCCAAGGAAAATAAATATGGGGAAACATTGAAGAATGGCAAGCCTAACTTATTTAATGACGAGTTATTTGATAAGATATCAAAGATTGCAAAACATAAATCCTTTAAAAGGGATGGGTTTGTGGCCAAGGTCATTGGTTCTGTTGTAAGGTATAAGAAATGCTCAGAAAAACAGTACAACGTACTTATGGAAGAGTACAGTAGGCTAGGATTAGATGTTGAAGAGGCATTTAACTTTGGTAGTGGAGCAGTTGAGATTGATACAACAAACGATAGTAAGCAAGACATCAAGTCAAAAGCTTCTAGTTTCTTTATAGATGATGAGGATGACTTTGATAATGATAAAAATATTAATGAGACTACTGTAGAAACAACTCTAGGAAGTCTTATGGATATATCTAACTCCTTAGGGTTAGGAGGTATAGCAGAGAATGAGTAATGGAGATGCTTTTAATGAAATAATGAGAGACAAGATATTGATGGCTGTTCGTGGGGATAATCTAATATACTTAGCGGATGGTGAAGCAAGTAAAATGGATAANGTCAAGGANTCTCTTCTTAAAGTACTTAATGTTCCAATTATAGATACAGATATAGTAGATGGACATAACATTAAGGAGCTAAGAGAGAATACAACTTTATTAAATGATACATTTAACTATTTGATAAAAGAGAGGGGGTAATAGGATGGGAGGCACATCAAAACTATATATAAAATCTGACTTTAAAGATTACTACGATATAGCAGGTGCAGATAAACCAGAAAATAAGGCAAAGTATATTAGGTTGATGAGTGATGTGCCTGGAAAAGTAGCTGAGCTTAAGAAGATACATAAACTAGGAAATCAGACAATAAAGATAGAGCCTATAAACAGAATAAGTACAGACGTAAAGAAAGTAATAGTGTATAATGATATAAAAGGGCATCGTGGAAATGGAAAAGCACTTATGAGTTTATATGATGCTAACATGTTATATCCTAATAAACTTGGTACAGAATACTTTGAGAGTAACTCAGGTATAACGTATAAGATACTAACAGTTGGTAAGAGAAGGTTTAGGTGCATTCTTAAAAATGTAGATTATCTCACAGAAAAAGAGGTAATAAGCATAGATGAATTAAGTGAAGGGTATAATTATCAAATAGCTCTACCAATATACAGTCTAGACTATGTAAAAAATCATAGTAATCAAATGGTAATAGCAGACTTCAACACTGTACAAAGACTAGACTATCTTGGGATGGAAAAGTACATGACGCCTCAAGATGTGGTAGATGAAATATATAGAGCATTAATAGCGTACAACAAAATATAACATCATGGAGGATATGGGTATGAAATGTAATTGTGGGCAGGAGACTTGTAGTGGTCTTTGTAATTACGCCGTTGGTAAAAGGTTAGCGACATTTATTAGTGAGATAGATACTATTGAAACAAAGATTGGGGATATGGACAAAAGCAACTACTCAAAGGATTCATTGATAGTAACTGGATTGACATTGTATAAAAAAGAAGAAAAATCTACAATTTTAAAACCATCATGCAATGTATCAATTCCGATGGAGGAGAGGTTTAAGAGATACAATGAAAAAAATGCAAGAGCAATCTTAAAAGAGTACATAAACATATCAGGATTAGAGAGTGGAATTGAATTAATAAATAAGATGCGATTGATTGAGGAGAATAGACTAGTATTTGTTCCTTTCAAGCCAGAGCAAATATGCGATGTGAAATATACTAGGGTAAGTAAGAGGCAAGAGATTAATGGAAAGAAAGTAGAATGTAGAACAAAAATCGAGAGTGTTAAATGGTCAATCGTAGACAATGATGAAAAATTACAGTGTGTACTGCATGTAGAAATGGTAAACCCAGATACAATGAAACGAGTTAGATTAAGGGTACAGGACTACTGTGATACATTCAATTTAGTAGACTTGGATAGGCTAAGAGAGAAGAGTAATGTACAAGGGCAAATAATAAAAATGACTAAGTTTGGTTATATACAACCAATTGAAATAAAATCGGGCAACTACAGGGTAATCATAGACAACTGCAATNTTTATGAGCANCATGGAGAAAGTACAGATTTAAAAGTGATAGGCGAGTGGTCAAAAGGTAAAATACANTTAACAAGAAACAAGATAACAGATGCTAAAGNGGAAAAGGCAGTATCAATNAATATGACATACATAAGTAAACATAGACGATGGATAGCTCCTTATGGTCTATGTGAAACAAATAAATTAACAGTAAAATAAATCTAGGAGGTACGTAGGGTGAGAAGAGTACACTTAATAATTGATTTTCAGTATCTGTATCACAGACATATTTACAGCATCAACGCAGGTAGGAAAAGAAGGCTATCTTGTATGGTAGATGGTGTAGAGGTAGATACAACTAGGATATATTATCCTTTAAAGGACTTCGAGAGCTTCAGAAGATATTGGGAGTCTCTTGGGAAAGAGGTAACAATATCAGTTTGCTTTGATAGTAAATCGGATAGAAAAGAGGCTGACGAGGATTATAAATCCAATAGGGGAGGCAGGTTCGATAGCGTTGACTTTGAAGCTATCAACACCATAAGGGAATTAATGAGTGAGGCCGGTTATAATATTTACAAGGAAGATGGAAAAGAAGCAGATGATCTAATTGCAGACCTTATAAAGAGGTACGAGAATGACTTTGATTTTACTGTTATTTATACACCTGACAGTGATATGATGTGTTATCTCAGTGAAAAAGTAGGTATTATGAGGTATAAAACTGGTGGTAACGGCAAGAAAGGAGACTTCAGCAGCAGTCACACGCCTGTATCAATTAACAATTTCGCAGAGTACATGAGTGCAGAACTCAAATGTGATATTAGATTGAACACCATTATACTGTATAAAGCATTATGTGGGGATAAGAGTGACTGTATTAAAGGAGTTAAGGGATTCGGACCTAAAGCATTTGACAAGTTTATTAGTCACCTAGATGAAAAGGGAACTGATTATGAAGTATTGGTAAAGCCTTCTGAGGTAAAAAAACTGATCTTAGATGAGGTAGACTACTTAGGAGAGAGTGCTGTGGAGCAAGCCTTGTATGCTTTGGAGTTAATAGAGTGCAGCCCAGTAACAGTAACAGAGAGCAGACCTATTAAGAATGACAGCCTGGAGAAGAGAGAAAAAGCATATATGAAGTATATAATGAAATCATTAGTTAATTAACTAATGGCACAGGAGGTACTGGGATGTCAGCATGGACTACGGAAAGTAGGAGATTTACATGAGAGATTTTAGGCTTAAGGTATATTGTGGTAGCCTGTATAATCACCGTGGATGCATAATAGAGCAACCTTCATTCATCTACGATTTAAATGGAGGGGTTATGAAATATGGAGAGGCTGAACAGCTTAAGGAATACTACGATGATACAGTAAAGAAATACAGTGAAAAGGGCTTTTATGACATTATAGAAGATTTACAGTATGTAGAGTTAGACAAATATGATGGGATACTATCAGTTGAGGAAATTTGCACTCTACTTAATTACTTTACATTGTGCTCAGCTAACGGAGAGAGGATACATAATATACTTAACATGGATGAGGATAACTTGAAGAAAGAGATAGAAGAATTAAGTAGCATAGGGTACTAATTAAAAAGCGTATAATGTAATACTTAGTAAGAAAATTACTTACAATTAAAAGTAAGAGGGGTAGTCAAAGATACCTAAAAGTATTTTGATGAGTTACCCTTAAATTTACTAATGTAACATGGAGGTTTAAAGAAATGGCAGAAATTAAAGATAGTGGGAGCAGAAGAGAATTTGGTACAGGTGCCCACCGGGATAGTAACGATGATAAAGGTAGGATGGATTTAGTACCTTTGAGCATAGCGGCTAGGGTGGTAGAGACAGACGAAGCACCTGATCTGGTGATGCAACTAATTGAAGATTTTAAAAATGACAATGACACAAAGAAACTAATACAGGCGTTAAGAGAGTCCATAAACTACCTCTCAGATTTTGATAGTGTTGAAACAATAATTCTAGATGTATCGCATCATTATAAAGCAGGTGCATTAAAGTATGGTGAGAATAACTGGAAACTTGGTATGGGTGTCAACAACTATATTGATAGTGGCATAAGGCATTATATAAAGGCTAGAAGAGGAGATACTGATGAGCCACATCATAGTGCATTTGCATGGAATTTGATGTGTGCAATCTGGACAGTAGAGAATATACCTGGAAGTAAATATAAGGAAGTCATTGAGTTGGAACCGGGCATTACATATAATAAAGAAGAGCAGTAAAAAGAATGTAGAAAGAACAGTTTAATGGTTAGTACATACAAATAAGACATTAAAATAGTTGTTGGTGTAATGAGGTATTTGTGGTGGCTGAAAGTTTAGTGTTAAGTTGAAAAGTAAAGTGATATTAGCTATCTTAATCGACTGTTCTACCGTGGTCTTAGACGGTGGTAGCGATAGTAAAAACTTACAATGCAGGATAGATTAAGGGGAATATCCTTGGCTAGTTATTCTGGGGTTTCTAGCTAAAAGCCCTAACTTATGAATGGTGGTTCGTGTTGCATAAGAAGTTAGCACCTTGAATGACTATTGTGGTCAATAATATGATTAGCATTAAGATAGCGAATAGTAGCGTTAAATTAAGTAAACCCAGTAGCTAATAAGTGAACGTGCTTAAATAATTGTAGTATGGTTCTACCTCAAATATCGAGTTACGGGAGAAGGGTACATAATATACTATAAAGGTATGCCTCGTTGACTACAGTAAGATTATATATTTAATGATATATAGTTTTGTAGAAAGCGAGGCGATTTTAATGCTTGAACAGTATGGTTATTATAATGAATATTATCCTAATCAAGCTATGGGGGTATACAACGCCTATAATCAGTTTGACTTAGACACTAACAAGTTAATGGGCTTAGGGTTTATACCTGCAGAGATTGAAACATTACAATATATAATTATGTGTGGCGGAAAAGTAACACCAATGGCTTTAAGCAGCTACGGGTTAGATTATGAAACTGCACAAAGAATTAAATATATGTACGATATAGCTATAGGTAAAGTAGGAATAGAGAGTACAGATGATTTATGTAAACACCTTAGAAAATTGTTTGGTAAACATCGAAGAATAGGTATACAGGACTTAATACTATCTAAGGTAAGCACTGTACCTAGATTAGCTGTCATAGGAGGTATACCTAAAGGACCATATGAAATTTATAATAGCAAGAACTATCCTCTAATTGAGCGCATGTATGAGGTTGAGTCTATAAGTGGTTCTAGGATAACTATTAAGACTAAGAGAAAACCTGTCTTAAAATACGGGTCAGAAAAGAAAGTATACTATGTAAAGAACTTAGATACTGGAAATACAAATTACTTTCTTAAAGATGCTGACATAGCAAAGTCAGTCAAGAAAGACGATAGGTATAAAGTAGGAACTGCTTTAGAGATTAAAGAATTAAAACCTGATAAACAAGTGGTTATATCAGTAGATAAAGATTATGCTAGAGTAGTAAACAGATTTATAGTAGTAGGAAGTCTTAGGAGGCCAGAGTTCCATTCAGGAATGGTGGAAATCATAGCAATAGAAGGAACCAAGATTTACGTCTATGCGACATCCATAGGAAATAAAGAGAAGGTCGGATATAAAGGAGGAACCCAGCGTGTATATGATTATGGGTATATACCTGGTGAAATAGGACCGAAGCTTATGAAAGCAGCGTCTGAATTGTATAAAGCAGTCTGTGGTGTATTTGCAACTACCTTACCTGCTAATACAGACTTTAACATTTTAGATGCTGAACAACCTGAAGATGATGCTGGCGGATTAGAGGATGGTATTGAACTTTAAATTAATATAGGTAGAAGTTATTTATTATAATAATAGGCACATTGACTTACAGTGTGCCTATTCTCATGCTTTAATATAGTATAATGTAATAAATAATAAGAGGAGTGGGATAGATTGAGAGCAGAGGGAGAGTTTAAGTACATTGATTTTGATAAAAAATATCTTATTGACAAGATTTTGAACTGTGAGAAAATCATAGAGAACGGTGTATGTATAATGAGAATGCAGCCTTTACATAATGCTCATCTATATATAATTAAAACTATGCTAAAGATGTGTGTTAATGTAACAGTAGTATTAGGTAGTGAGAACAAGGTAGATATGTTAAGAAACCCCTTTGACATACAGTTAAGAAAGACAATGTTAATGGAGGCTCTTGAGGAAGATGAAAGAGACAGGGTTACTGTATTTAATCTACCTGATTGGAGTATGGAGAGTGACTTAGAAGAGGTTAAGACATGGGGAACATACTTATATATGAATATAGTAAGTCGTATAGGCACAAAGAAGTTCACCATATTTTATAATGATGATCCAGCGATAATAGAGAACTGGTTTGAACAGGACTACTTAGGGGAAGATAGAATAAGCTTCTTCTTTATGGACAGAGGAAATATGTTCAATGGGTTAAGTGCAACTAAGATTAGAGAAGCGTTTGAAGAAGATGACATCAGCTATATAGATGAGTATTGNCCACATTCAGTTGTTGATAGGTATGTAATATTAAGGGATGCATGGTTAAATATTAAAAAGAACCCTAGGGATGACTTCAGTATGACTTAATAGTAATGGAGGTATTACGTGAGTAGATTAAACAGGCTAAGAAAAAAGAAGGATATGGCAAAAGAGGTTGAGCATATAAAACAACTAAGGGGAATAGTAAGCTCAAGACAAAGANTGTATGCTATAATGATACTTATATTAATCATTGAGGTTATAGTGTTACAGGAAAATATAAACATCTGGGTTAGATTAATGTTACAGCTAGGGATAGTTACATACATCCTAATAAAGTTTATAAGGTCAAGAAGGAGGTAGGAGGTGCTTTATGGCTACTTATGTAATGGCAGATATACATGGGGATTTAGAACGATATACAAAAATGTTAGATAAAATAGACTTCAATGACAATGATACTTTAATTATTGCTGGGGATGTTATAGATAGGGGAGCGAATGGTTTAGAGATTATACAAGATATGATGACTAGAGAAAACGTAGAGTTTCTTATGGGAAATCATGAGCTAATAATGTTAGATGCCCTTGAAATATCTGAAAACATACCTGAAGGGTACAATTGGATGGGTGCTTGGTATCATAATGGCGGTAGGGAAACTGCCTATAGGTTCTCATCTATGTCTAAGGCAGAACAAAGTAAAGNCATAGAATACTTAAAAAGAGCAGAGTATGGAAAGTACATAACAGTTGGAGATAAGAAGTTTTACATTGTACATGGCGGGCCGGTAGGTTCTGATAATAGAAATGAATTTAAAGACTTTGAGCATAACGTGACTTGGAACAGACCAGTTGAATGGAGTTACATACCAATGAAACACGTTGACCATGTAATATTTGGACATACACCTACAGCATATTATCAAGGATGCGAAGGTGAACACTATACTATCTATAAATCTAAGAGACAACCTCAATTAATAGGGATTGACTGTGGTTGTAAGCCAGGTAACATTAAAGGCAGGCTTGCATGCTTAAGATTGGATGATATGGCAGAATTCTATGTATAAAATAAGGGGGTAAGCTATGGGAGTTAAGTTAAAAAGCGCAGTTTATGAGGTAGCAGAGGTAAAGTCAAAAACATCAGCAAAGATGTTCAAGAGCCTACAAGTAGGGGATACAGTACAATTTGAGGTAGAAATTAAAAAGGCTGGTAGAAACGGTGGAACTTATGCAACTTATATCAAAGCAACAAATACAAGTACCAAGGAGACTACTTGGAAGTCATTCAATCAGTTGCCCGATATACTTACAAAGTTTGTATTACATGAAGTATAGTAGATGTAGTTAGGAGGATAAATAATGGTAAACGTTGAAATAGAAAGAAAGTGGCTTTTAGAAGGGGATGTACCCGAAGGGTTAAAAGTGATAGGGAAGTGTAATATGTATCAAGGATACATATCAACAAAACCAGAGGTACGATTAAGAGTTGAAAAGCACGATGAAAATAACTGTAAGTTTGAGCTGACAATCAAAGGTGAGGGAGGTATAATACGTGATGAAGTAAAGTATAACATCACAAAATCAGAGTATAACAGATTAATAAGTATTGGTGGGTTAAGAGAATGCCAGCTAATACATAAACAATATACAAGATATGAGTATGGGAAACACTCCCTAGAAGTAAGCTATGTAGACAAAGGACTAATTTCTGAGTTTGCATATATAGAAATAGAGTTTAGTAGTGAGGAAGAGGCTAAAGCGTTTAAAGCTCCGGAGTGGTTCGGGAAGGAAATAACTCATGACAATAGATATAAAATGAAAAACTACTGGGAAACAACAAGATTAGCAGGTGATCAACAGTAGTGTGGGAATGAGCCGTGAATGGTAGATAAGCTAGCTGTGTTATGAATAATATAAGGGGGAGATGAGTTGGGAAGTTACGTTGCAAATATTAAGGATATACAGGAAGGAAAATTACTTAAGTCAAAGTATAATATATTATACAGGATAGTTAGTGTTAAAAGCTACGAAAATTCATGGGAAAGGTACGAAGCTGGGGGAATAGGGTTGCAAGCTGAAGGCAAATGGAGGCTTAAGGTACAGGTGATAAAGGGGGTAAATTTTGAAGATGGTGATGAAAATAAAGAATACTCCTGCGACACAACATTCACTATGAGAGCAACTCCAAATGAGATACTAGCTATGATGAATAATTTTACAGACGCTGAAATTAACAAGTTGTCTATGTTGGGATTAGTTTAAGGAGGAGTAGCAGGCTAATCACAGAAAATATTAAGATTATACCATAAAGGGGAGTCTAACATAGTAGAAACATGTAAGAAAGGAATTAAAAGATGCCGTAGAGGTACTAGCTGGGGTAATAATTTGTCCTATGGTAGTGATGGAATTAGCTGTATAGACAACGAGAGAGGTCTTAGTTGTATAGATTGTAGCCTAGAGTGGTTAAGGGCAGAGGGG
>JGI24707J26582_10003874_pt1 | contig 10576 bp, 13 predicted proteins | sample BioPla1DNA1_FD_26582 | JGI IMG/M metagenome (IMG submission 26582) | reverse complement strand
TCTGTACAACTTATCCCTGTTACTTCCCTTATAAGGCTAGCAAGTTGGCCTGTAGCATTTTGCTCAACATTTATTATGGTTCCTGCTACTTTAGCAAAACTTTCTAATCTCTTTCTTGGTAGCGGATATACATCTCCAAATACTAGGGCCCCGTACTTGCCTTGACTTGATTCATTTAGTTTTGCAACTGCTTCTTTAATTGGTCCATAGGTTGACCCCCAACCAACTAACAGGGTATCACAAGTTTCGTCTCCTATAAATTCCGGCTCTTCTAGTTCTTCATTAAGCTTTTCTAGCTTTTTCATCCTTTTGTCTACCATTTTTACCCTAGTATCAGCAGACTCAGTTATCCAGCCTCTTTCATTATGTTCATCACTATCCGCTGCCACAAGGTGTTTTGTTTTACCTGGAATAAGCCTTGGTGAGATTCCATCTTCTGTATAACGATATCTTAGGTATTCACCCTCTATTCCTTCTTCTTTGGCTGGCTCTTCTATGTATATTTTACTTAAGTCAAATGGTTTTACAGTTGTTGTGCTATCACCAATATATTGGTCACTTAGAATAATTACTGGTATCTGATATTTTTCTGCAAGGTTTAAGGCACGTATAGCCTGGTAAAAGGCATCTTCTTGGTTCTTAACTGCTATTACCATTCTTGGGAATTCACCCTGGGAAGCCGAAATTACAAACTTTAAATCACTTTGTTCAGTTCTTGTAGGTAGTCCTGTAGCTGGTCCTGGTCTTTGAACATTTACATAAACTATCGGTATTTCAGCTATACCTGCTAACCCAATAGATTCTACCTTTAGACAAAAGCCTCCACCTGAGGTTCCTGTCATTGCCCTAGCACCTGCAAATGAAGCTCCTATAGCCATATTGGCTGCAGCAATCTCATCTTCTGCTTGTTCTACTACTATGCCTGCCTTATCACCAATGGAAGCTAGGTATTCCATAATTGATGTAGAAGGTGACATAGGATAAGCTGAGTAAAATTTAAGACCTCCCGCAACTGCTCCTAATCCTAGTGCATGGTTTCCTGAAATTATCATATAGTTACTAAACTTACCACCAAGCCTTGGATATCTGGAATCCACACTATTAAAGCCCTTTTCTATTGCTTCTAGATTAATTTCAACATATTGTGACTTTAGTGAACTTTCCATTACCTCCTTGGCATAATCCAGATTCTCACTAAAGAGCTTTAGGATTACACCAATTGCTATGGTGCCTGATACACGAGGGTTACCAATTTCTTTTGCCATCTCATTCATGTTTAAACTAATTGCACGGCTATCATCTGTCTTAATACTTGTGTCACATAAGATAAAACCATCTTCTTTTAAGGCATCCTTATGTAAGTCAATAGTTTCTTCATTAAGGGCAATAATACCATCAAGGACATCGCTATGTGAGCTTATTTCTTCACTAGCAAAACGTATAAGTGAGAAGTTGTGACCACCACGAACACGGGACATAACATCTCTAATTGTGTAAACAAAGTATCCAGACTTCTTAAGAAATTTCTCTAGCATTGCAACAGTGGTATCAACACCCTGTCCTGCTGCACCGCCAACTAATAAATTGTACATGTAACGCCTCCTTTATATATGATATTTACCTTCATCATATATTAAAAGACATTATATTGCAATACACAACAAAAAAAACCCCCAAGCATACGCTTGAGGGTATATGTTGAAAGTATTATCTCTTGGAAAATTGTGGAGCACGACGTGCTTTCTTTAATCCATATTTCTTTCTTTCTTTCATTCTTGGATCTCTTGTTAAGAAACCAGCTTTCTTAAGTAGTGGACGATATTGATCTTGGTCTACTTCTAGTAAAGCTCTAGCAATACCATGTCTGATAGCACCTGCTTGACCAGTGAAACCTCCACCCTTTACATTAACTAGAACATCAAACTTGTCAACAGTTTCAGTTAAAACAAGTGGTTGACGAACGATAGTCTTAAGTGTTTCTAAATCTAAATATTCATCAATATCTCTTTTATTTATTGTAATTTTACCTGTACCTGGTAAAAGATAAACTCTAGCTACGCTGCTTTTTCTTCTTCCAGTTCCATAATATCTCATATTAGCCAATGTTATTTCCTCCTTTCGATTCCTCTAATTAGTAATTAATTTTAAGTTCTTCAGGTTTTTGAGCTTCGTGTTTGTGGTCTGGGCCTGCGTAAACAAATAGTTTCTTTAACATTTGTCTACCAAGTGGTCCCTTTGGAAGCATTCCCTTTACTGCAAGAGAAATAACATCAGTAGGTTTCTTTTCTAACTTTTCTCTTAATGTTTGTTCTTTCATTCCACCAATGTATAGTGAATGTTTGTAATATATCTTTTGATCTAATTTTTTACCTGTAACTTGGATTTTATCTGCATTAACTACGATTACATAATCACCAGTATCTACGTGTGGTGTATAAATTGGTTTATGTTTTCCTCTTAAAACACTAGCTATTTCAGATGCAAGACGTCCTAATGTATGGTCTGTAGCGTCTACGACATACCATTTTCTTTCCACTTTATCAGGGTTAGCCATAAAACTTTTCATCGGTTTACCTCCTCAGAATTATAAGTAAAACCTATAATCTTACATTCTACAATCTTATTATTTTGGTATTAATCTGTCATTATTTTACTGTTCAATTTACTAGTAATTTATGTCAAAATACTCCTCCGGGGCTTGGTGAAGTACTTTCACGTCACATTGATAAATTATATAATATTAAAGGGATTGTGTCAATATTATTTTTAAGTCTTTTAACATTTATCTTCCCTTATAATTAACTCTTCTTTATTAACATACTCTATATTGGCAAGGATTAACCCTTGGGCTGGTGCATTAGGCCCTGCCTCTTGTCTATCCCTTTTTTCAAGGATTTCTTTCACATATTCAGGGGGATAAACACCACGGCCTACATAGACTAATGTTCCTACTATACAACGAACCATATTGTATAAGAATCCATTGCCCTTAAAGGTAAACTTTATAATGTCGCCCTCTTTATCAATAGTTATACTATAAACTGTTCTAACTGTAGTATAAACTTGAGTCTTGGCTAAGCAAAAACTCTTATAGTCATGGGTTCCTTCTAGGTACTTAGCAGCCTCTTTCATAGCCTCTATGTTAATGTCCTTGTGTACATGGTAGCTATACAATCTTTTAGTAGGTAGTGGAAATTTCGTATTTAAAATTGTATACTCATATGTCTTAATGCTCTCGCTGTCTCTTGGATGAAAATCTAAGGGAACTTCCCTAGATTCTTGTATTACTATATCCCTTGGTAGCCTACGGTTTAAGGCAAAGGCAATCTTTTCTGCCGGTATACTAGTATTAGTATCAAAGACTGCAATATTACATAGGGCATGAACTCCTGCATCAGTTCTACTTGCACCTATTATACTAATATCCTCTTCCAAGATTCTTGATAGAGTTTCATTAATAGTACCTTCTATAGTTACCACATCAGGTTGTTTCTGCCATCCATTGTAATTAGTGCCATCATAAGCAACCTTCAATAAAATTCTTCTCATATTACTCCTATATATCTAAAATAATATTCTCGTACTTATAATCAGTATAAAGAATGTTATCATAACAAAATAAGTTATCATGTCTCTTTTATCATACTTTAAAGGTTTCATCTTAGTGCGGCCCTTACCACCCCTATAACACCTAGCCTCCATTGCCATAGCAAGGTCATTCGCCCTTCTAAAAGCTGATACAAATAAGGGTACAAGAATTGGTATTAGACTCTTAGCCCTTTGTATGATATTACCTGATTCAAAGTCTGCCCCTCTAGCCATTTGGGCCTTCATTATCTTATCAGTCTCTTCTACTAAAATAGGGATAAACCTTAAGGCAATTGACATCATCATTGCTATCTCATGAACTGGTATCTTAATTTTATTTAAGGGGGCTAAAAGGTTTTCTAAACCGTCTGTTAACTGGTTCGGAGTTGTCGTATAAGTCATAAGAGATGACCCTATTATTAGAAATATAAGCCTAAAGCCCATCTTTAGTGCTGTAATAATTCCTTGGTCTGTAATAGTCAAAAATCCAAATTCAACTACTGGGTCCCCTTTTGTCAAAAATAAGTTAAAACCTACAGTAAATATTAATAGAATCAGTATTTGCTTTAGTCCTTTAACTATAAACTTAAGTGGAACCTTTGATAAGGTAATTGCACTAAGTAGGAATATTGTAACAAGAACATATGCAGTGTAATGTTTAACAATAAATAAGGAGATTATATATAAAAACGTTCCTACTAGTTTTACCCTTGGGTCTAGACTGTGAAGGATTGATTTGGCCGGATAGTATTGTCCAATTGTAATATCTCTAATCATCTTAACTGCCTATCCTCCTTCACTGTACTCTACTTATATATGAAAGTATCTCTTTTTTAGCTTCTTCTATTGTAGTAGCTGATACATCTATATCAAAGCCAATGTTTTTCAAACCATCCATAATATATGTTACAGCAGGTGCAGCAAGTCCTATCTCTTCTAACTCCTTATAATGAGAAAAGACTGCTTTGGGTTCATCGTTAAACTTAACCTGGCCATTATTCATTACAATTATTCTATTTGCATACTTTGCAACATCTTCCATGCTATGGGAAACTAAAACAATTGTCATATTATTTTCTAAATGAAGTTTACTAATCTGTTCTAGGATTTCATCTCTACCTTTTGGATCTAAACCAGCAGTTGGCTCATCTAGGACAAGAACTTCTGGCTCCATAGCAAGGACACCAGCTATAGCTACCCTACGTTTTTGTCCACCTGATATTTCAAAAGGAGAGCTTTCATATAAGTCTTCGCTTATTCCTACCATATCAAGAGCCTTCCTAGTTCTTTCATCAATCTCAGCCTTTGATAATCCTTGATTACTTGGTCCAAAGGCCACATCTTCAAAGATAGTAGTACCAAATAGTTGGTGTTCAGGATATTGGAAAACAAGCCCCACCTTAGACCTAAGTTCCTTAAAATTGTAGCCTTCACTATATATATTCTGGCCATTATAATAAATAGCTCCAGATGTTGCCTTAAGCAAACCATTTAAATGCTGAACTAGTGTTGACTTTCCAGAGCCTGTATGTCCTATTAGGCCAATAAAGTCTCCATCATTTATTTCTATATTAACCTTATCTAGGGCAACTTTTTCATATGCAGTTTTTGGACTATAAACATAATTAAGATTTTCTATCTTTATTGCCATATTACTTATCCCTTCAAGTATTTACTCATTGCATCTGTAAACTCATCTATTGTTAGTACTGCATCAGGTAAATCTAGTCCCGCCTTTTTAAGTTCGTATGCTAGTTCAGTCACTTGGGGAACATCTAACCTATAACTTTTAAGTTCGTCTACCCTAGAAAATATCTCCCTAGGGTTACCTTGCATAACAATCTCACCTTGGTACATTACAATAACCTTATCTGCATCTATTACCTCATCCATATAGTGGGTAATAAGGAGTACTGTTACATTAGCAGTCTTATTAATCTCATGTACTGTTTGGATTACTTCCTTCCTGCCGTTGGGGTCTAACATGGCAGTAGGCTCATCAAGTATTATACATTCTGGCTGCATGGCCATTATTCCAGCTATTGCAATCCTTTGTTTTTGTCCACCTGATAATTTGTTGGGTGAACTAGTCCTATAATCTAGCATGTTAACGTCTTTAAGGCTTTTTTCAACCCTTGTCCAAATCTCATCTGTTGGGACTCCTAGATTTTCTGGACCAAATCCAACATCTTCTTCTACAACAGTACCAATTATCTGATTATCTGGATTTTGAAATACCATGCCGGCTGTCTGCCTAATGTCCCATAGGTTATCCTCAACTCTAGTATCCATGCCTTTTATTATTACCGAACCCTTAGTCGGTAGTAGTATTGCATTAAGCGCTTTTGCAAGTGTGGATTTTCCGGAACCATTATGGCCTAAAATTGCAACAAAGTCACCTTTTTGCACATCAATATTTAAATTGTTAAGTGCCCTATTAACATCTGTTACGTCCCCTTCTTCATTGGTTGTAACATATTCAAATACTAAGTTATCAGTTTTTATTATATCCATAAGCGCTTCCTCTACTTATCCATCTAGAAAATGTAAAACTATACAAATGGCTACATATACCAATAAAATACAAGTTAAATAATTACGGAAAAGGAGCAGTTTCAGATAAATGTGAAACTACTCCTTAATATTATACTAATTCGATTAAAACTTCCATTGCTGCGTCACCTTTACGTGGTCCAATTTTCACAATTCTTGTGTAACCACCATTACGATCAGCATATTTTGGTGCAATTTCTTCAAATAACTTATCTGCAACATCTACTTCTTTAGTATTTCTCTTTCTTCCTGCGTTTTCTGCTGGAACTTCTGTTACAGAGTATAAGTATTTAAGCATTTGTCTTCTTGCATGAAGACGAGATGGTTTGTCTTTCTTAATAGTTTTTTCAACTTCATCATAAACAGTAACCATTTTACCGTCTACTTCTTTTTTAACATTTTTACCATCTTTATCTTTACGAGCTACTTTAGCTGTTACAGTAACTTCTTCGTAGTTATCTTTTTCTCTAACAGCAAGTGCTATCATTTTTTCTGCGATCTTGCGAACCTCTTTTGCCTTTTGCTCAGTTGTAACAATTTTGCCATGGTACAATAGAGCAGTTACTTGGTTTCTAAGTAAAGCTTGTCTTTGGCTTGAAGTTCTACCAAGTTTTCTATGCTTTGCCATAGTGTTCCCTCCTTTAGCTTATTAGTTATTCCTCAGTTTCTTTTAAGGATAAGCCAAGCTCTGCTAACTTACTTGTTACTTCTTCTAGTGACTTTTTACCTAAGTTACGAACTTTCATCATATCTTCAGCAGTTTTGTTTGTTAACTCTTCTACTGTATTAATGCCGGCTCTCTTTAAACAATTATAAGAACGAACAGATAATTCTAATTCGTCAATACTCATCTCTAAAACTTTTTCTTTTTCATCGTCTTCCTTTTCAACCATAACTTCAGCAGTCTTAGCACTTTCTGAAAGGTCGATAAAGGAATTTAGATGTTCACTTAAGACTTTAGCCGCAAGGCTAAGTGCTTCGTCGGGCTCAAGTGCACCATTAGTAAATACGTCTAATGTTAACTTGTCATAGTCAGTTATTTGCCCAACACGTGTGTTTTCTATATTTAAATTGACACGCTCGACGGGAGTATATATTGAGTCAATTGGAATTGTACCAATTGGTAATTCTGCATCCTTATTCTTATCTGAGCTTACATATCCTCTGCCATTTGTAATGGTTAGTTCCATATACAATTTGCTGTCATGACCACCATCTAGGGTAGCTATAACTAGGTCAGGATTAAGGATTTCAATATCAGGATCAGCTTGAATGTCTCCTGCAGTTACTACTTGTTCGCCTTCAACTTCTATATAAGCAGTCTTTGGCTCATTTGTCTCACTGGTATTTTTAATTGCTAAACTCTTTAAATTTAAGATTATTTCAGCAACGTCTTCCTTAACTCCAGGGATAGTACTAAGCTCATGAACTACACCATCTATTTTAACTTGGCTTACAGCAGTGCCAGGTAAGGATGAAAGCATAATTCTTCGTAAAGAATTGCCTAAAGTTGTACCGTATCCTCTTTCCAAAGGTTCCACAACAAAACGTCCAAATTTTTTATCTTCGGATATCTCCACTATCTCAATTCTTGGTTTTTCGAAATCAAACACAATAGGACCCTCCTTATGGGTTACTATGATACGATCAATAGCTTAATTATTTTGAATATAACTCAACGATTAATACTTCGTCAACCGGAACGTCAATTTCCTCTCTTGAAGGAATTGCCTTAACCACACCTTTTAGGTTTTCTTGGTCTGCTTCTAACCAATCAGGTACGATTCTTCCTCCTGTTACTTCTAAAACATCTTTATATCTTTGAGCACTCTTGTATTTTTCTCTGATTTCGATAACGTCTCCTGCTTTTACAGAATAAGAAGGGATATTAACAGTTTTGCCATTAACAGTTACATGTTTGTGGTCAACTATTTGTCTAGCTTCTTTTCTTGTTCTAGCAAAGCCTAAACGGAAAATAATATTATCAAGTCTTAATTCAAGAGAAATAATAAGGTTTTCACCTGTAGTACCATATTTTAATTTTGATGCTTTTTCAAAATAGTTTCTAAATGGTTTCTCTAGTACACCATAGATAAATTTTGCTTTCTGTTTTTCTCTAAGTTGAAGTCCGTACTCGCTTAATTTTCTATTGCTTCTTTGTGGATTTCTTTTTGATTTTTTATCGATACCTAAGTATTGTGGATCAATACCAAGTGATCTACATCTTTTTAAGACAGGACTCATGTCTCTTGCCATATTCTCTTACCTCCTATTACACTCTTCTACGTTTTGGTGGTCTGCATCCATTATGTGGAACAGGAGTAACGTCTTTAATGCTTGTTACTTCAATGCCGTTTGCTTGTAAAGCACGAATTGCGGCTTCTCTTCCTGATCCTGGGCCTTTTACCATAACGTCTACTGATGTTAAACCGTGTACTGTTGCTGCCTTAGCTGCAGTTTCAGCTGCCATCTGCGCTGCATATGGTGTTGACTTTCTTGATCCTCTAAAGCCTAGTCCGCCAGCACTTGCCCATGAAATAGCATTACCTTGCGCATCTGTTAAAGTTACAATTGTATTATTAAAAGACGATTGAATATGTGCCTGTCCGTGGCCAACGTTCTTTTTAACACGTCTTTTTGTTGATCTTTTCGCTACTTTTTTAGCCATTGCCCAAACCCTCCTATGGATTTATATTACTTATTTCTTCTTATTAGCCACTGTACGTCTACGGCCTTTTCTTGTTCTTGCATTGGTCTTAGTTTTTTGACCACGTACTGGAAGGCCTCTTCTATGACGTATTCCTCTATAACAACCGATTTCCTGAAGTCTCTTTATATTAAGCGCTACTTCTCTTCTAAGGTCACCCTCAACGTGATAACTATCTACAACGTCACGAATTCTGATTTGTTCCTCATCAGTTAAATCTCTAACACGAGTATCTGGATTAACATTAGCTTTAGCAAGAATTTCTTTTGATCTTGCTCTTCCAATGCCATAAATATAGGTAAGACCTATTTCAATACGTTTATCTCTTGGTAAATCTACACCACTGATACGAGCCATGTGCGTGTTACACCTCCGTTAAATTAATATGATTTTAAATTCATATGTTTGATGTTTTCTTTGATTTTAATTTTCTTTTACTACTTGGTTTTACTACTTGGTTTTACATTTTTTTTGGTTTATATTTATAAATAAAATTGCAATAAATCAATTATGTGAAGAGTGATTGTTGTAATTGAAGTATTGCCCAGCCGCTTTAAATTGTGATGACCAAAAATCTATATTCCTTATTTAAAGGCTATACTTTTTGATAACAAACAATTCCGCCTAAGCACATTAAATATTGCTAAGGTTAAGTGGAATTGCTCACAATATCACAATTGCATTGATTTGCGCAAATTGTAACACAGAAAGCAAGAACTATATATATTTAAACAACGGGACGATTTCCCATTTGGTTAATTAGCCTTGTCTTTGTTTATGTTTAGGGTTTTCACAAATAACCATAACCCTACCCTTTCTTCTGATTACTTTGCACTTTTCACACATAGGTTTTACTGATGATCTTACTTTCACAGTAATTCTCTCCTTTCAAAAAAAGTCCGTCTTATATTATATCACCTAGATATGCTAAAATCAAGTAAATAATTCATTTATTTACCCTTTTGAAATAGCATATTTTAAACTATAGACTGACTTTTAGAATAAAAATGTTTCATAAAAGTAAACTCTAAATCTTTGATTTATATGTTATTATTACTTTTCTTTACTTTGTGCCTTTAATAAGAAATGCCAATATCAAAACTGTGTGAAATTACTTGTCACGCCATACAATTCTTCCTTTAGATAAATCATAAGGGGATAGTTCTAAGGTTACCTTATCACCAGGAACAATTTTAATGTAGTTCATTCTTAGCTTACCACTAATGTGGGCAAGAACTACATGGCCGTTTTCTAGTTCAACTTTAAACATTGCATTTGGTAACTTATCAATAACTGTACCTTCAATTTCTATAACATCTGCCTTTGACATATTTTCACCTCCGTTTTTAATAGCAATTCTTAATATATAGAAAACAAATTAAATTTGCTAGCTTGGTCATTCAATTAGTGTCAATTAATTACTAGTATAATTAATAGTTACATATCTTTTCTATATTCTTTTAGTTTCCTTTTAATAAACTCATTTGTTACGTGTGTATACATGTCTTTGGTATATTCATTGTCAAATATTCTAGTCTTAGTAAACTGTACATGTTTACGGTTCTTTTTCTTTGGCTTATCTAATGTCCTTGACTTCCCGTCTACTAGATAAACATACCTTTCGTCGGTGTCAATCAAAACATAAAACTGATTACAATCTCGACCTGCAAGAGATTTTACAATTAATCCAAATTCATCTTTCATCATATAACAAGTCCTTTACTTATA
>JGI24707J26582_10003873_pt1 | contig 10578 bp, 9 predicted proteins | sample BioPla1DNA1_FD_26582 | JGI IMG/M metagenome (IMG submission 26582) | reverse complement strand
CAGCTGCAAATACATCAAAGCCAAGAATTTTGAAAGGAAGTACCGAATCTTTGTCTCCAACTACCGCAATTTTATGAGCCATAAATAGGTCGCATCCTTTCTCTTAAAATTTCTTCATCGATTTGATTATCTTTACCGACAAGAATTAAACGAATATTTGTTATTTCTTTTTCGATTGCAAATATATAAGCCACTACTGGCATTGGGCCGAAAGCTTGATACTTTCCTTCGTCCATTAATTCATCAATAATTTCTTCGATCACTCGGTCAAGCATCATCGGATTGATCTCAGATCTAGAGTCAGCTAGAATAGTCTCTAAATCTTTTGCATAAGGCTGACTTAAGTAAAGTTCACTTAAAGCTCCTTTTCCTTGATCAGCTGCATCGATAATGGCTTGCTTAGCAATTGAGCCAGAGCTTGATAGCACCGTATGGAGAAAAGACCGTGATTTCTGTTGATTTAAACTTCTGATCACTGTTGATAAGTTGTCTAAATCAATCATGACATCAACGACTTTAGATATTGTCGCATTATTTAGTTCATCAGCAATCGCACGGATATGCTTGTAATAATACGTGTCCATAAAAACATCAATTGCTTCAATGCGTTCAAACGTATCATGATCTTCTAAAGTAAGTTGAACAGCCTCAACCATAATTGGATCTAAAATTTCTGATTGTTCGGTTTTGACTAAATTACGTAACGTTGAGATTGATTCTTTACCAATAGGAATTAATAAATGCTCAAGGTCAACTTCTTTAAGCTTTTGTTTGAGCAACACCTTAAGATTATGGTAGCTGTAACGTAACGTATATATTTCGACTACCTCACGATTCGGTGTCATCTCAAAAAGTTCATCATAAACAATTTGTAATCGAGCCATCAAAAACTGATCAAAGTTCTTCGTATGTAACACTTCTTGTTCATCAAAATAATAGTCTGTGCCCCTCAAAACATCTAAAGCACCACGAAGTCCTTCTGCGCGAAGCATTTTTTCATAATCTTCTCGTGAAAACAATTTCGTCTCAGCGACACGAATTTGTGTATTAATCCCTTTATATTCAGTATCTCGCATTTATTCTCCCCCCTTACTCATTAATTTGAACACTAGCAGAATTTTTTAAAATGCTAGGGTCGCAAGTTGTGGAGAAAAATCTTTTTTCAGTTCATTTATTAAGGCATCAAAGCAGAAATTATAATCAATTCCACCTTGCTCTAAAATAAAGCCTGCTTTATTATTAACTGTTTGGTCAGACACAGTGACAAATGAATAGTGAGACAAAACAGTTTTTACTTGATTAGATTGCATCAGTTTGACTGAACGTTCACCAGAAACAATTGACCACTCTTTATTTGGGTCAATTTTACTTAACACACCAGATAAAAACTGGCTAAATTGCGTTTCATCCCAATTTTCAAGCTCAGTTATGGCTTGATCAAAAACGGTATTTAATAGTTCTTGTTTTTTAGCTAAAATCTGGTTTCTTTGTTTGTTTTTCATTGTTTGAGCCTGACGTTCATAGTCATGATTTAATTGTGTAACAATTGAATCACTTTGTTGCTTTTTATTTTCAGCAAGCTTTTGCCGTGTTTCTTCAAGTTTGTCATGAGCAACTTTTTGATACGACTCAAGTTTGCTTTGACCTTCTTGTTTTGTTCGAGCTAAGATTTTTTCGGACAAAACTTGTAAATCCTCCATCGTTATCATCCTTTCACTGTTTTAAATCTTATCCTAATAAAATAAGTATGAAGGACATAACGAATCCTAAAATTGCATATGTTTCAACCATTACTGCGTAAATAATTCCTTTTGTGTTGTGATCTTCTCTTTTAGCTAAAATTTGAATACCTGCTGTTGAGACACGCCCTTGAGCAATTGCAGATGTGTAACCTGTGATTGCAACTGGGAGAGCTGCGATTAACAAGTAAATACCATCAGAAAATGCCATACCAGAATCCATATTTAAGAACATTAAAAAGCCAATAACGAAACCATATAGACCTTGTGTACCAGGTAATAATTGAAGAATAAGTGATTTAGCGAATTTCTCAGGTTGTTCTTTGATCAATGAAGCTGCAGCCTCACCAGTCATCCCTACACCCTTAGCTGAACCCCAACCTCCAAAACCAACTGCTATAGCAATACCCAATGCTGCAAACAAATACCCACCATTATTTTCAATAAAAAATTGTAACCAACTTTCCATAATTAAATTCCTCCGTCTCTAAAATGTTATTTCTTATTTTTTAGTTCAATATATTTTTCAGAGGCTTTAAGTGGCTCAAAGGCCTTACCTCCACCTTCATAAAACTTCCCAAAGAATTCAACAAAAATTAATCTTGCTCCATGCACATATGCACTTAGGTAAGATAACCCAATATTCACAGCATGTAAGGCAACGAATAAAACAATTCCAATCGTGAACTTTGCTACAGGTGGCATAAAATCAATAATCATGTTGAATGCTAAGGCAATACTTCCACCAGAAATACCTAATGCCATTAAGCGAGAATAACTAACAATGTCTCCAACATATCCGGTTATCCCATAAAGATTGTATACACCTATTCCTAAACCAAGTCCTTTATTGTCGGAACTAACAACTGCTGCACCAAGAATGCCTAGCGTCCCTAAAATCGTAATAATTAGACCAATTTGTGAAAGCAGGTCATTATTCAAGATTGCTGAGCCTAATAGCCAGATAATGATTCCGATTAAAATACCAATCCAACCAATACCATCACCAATCGCACCAGCTTTGTCATGATCTCTGAGTCTTAAATATGTTGTTAATCCTAAAGCTACAAGAATATGAATTAAACCAAGTACGACAGAGAGAATTAAGATTGTAATAACATCGTCTGATGTCGATAGTAAATGGAATGGCAAACTAAAACCAAAGATTGAACCGTAAATTAAGCCCCAAATCATCGTTGGATACGATAATACGTGAAAAAATTTCAAATTATTTTGCATTGATTTATCGAAGTTGAACAGCTTTAATGCAGCAAATGTTGCTGCCCATAAAACTAAACCGTAGCCCAAGTCAGCAACCATCATGCCAAAGAATACAAAGTAAAAGGGTGCGACAAACGGGGTAGGATCCATTTCTGAATACTTCGGTAAACCATACATCTTAGTAATACTTTCAAATGGTGCGATGATGCTATTGTTATTTAAAACAATTGGTACACGATCATAATCTTCTTCCTTAACTTCTTCAATTAATACAGCAAAATCATTAGGATTTAACAAGTTAAGTAGTGAGGCTTTCATTGACTCAACCTCAGCTTCTTCAAGCCAACCTTCCATTACAAACAAATGCTTCTCATCAACGATTAATAACTTACTTTTTTCACGTTCAAGCATCGCTTGATAATATTCATCAGCAAGCATTAACTGCCATTCTTCTGTTTCCATCTTTTCAAGCTCACGAATCACTTGTTCTTTGTTTGTTTGAAGTTGAGATAATTCATGCTTGATCTTTTTTAACGCTTTAGATGGGTGTTCGACAAAATTCGTCGTTAAATCATCAAAATGACACTCATTTAGCAAACGCTTGACTTCTTCCTCATTGACTCGATCATAAGCGATAAAAATACCATGTTCATTTTTATTTTGATAAATCTCATCTACATACAAAGTATCTGTTTCTTTTAACTGATTAATATATTGATTTTGAATATGTTGTGGAACGGTACCGACACTTCCAGTTATAAATTTCGGATTCTGCACATCTTCTTTACGGAAGTTTAATTGCTTCCAGTTTAATAAAAATGCTTCTTCTTCAGTAAGCGCTTGATGTCGTTCATCAATTTTCTCAAGCTCGAATTGTTTGTTTAATAAGTCATTAACAAGTTCTTTTGTTGAAAATTGAGCAACTTCGATCGATAACCGCTCAAGTGTAAAAGCTTGTTTCTTTGTTCTTAACTTTTTTAACAGTGACTTTTTTGGTAAATACTCCTGAAGAAAAGTTAAAGCAGATTCGATTTGATCAATTTGTGTTTCACAATGCTTAATCGTTGTTCTTAGTTGATCGACATCGTTAGCTGATACGTCTAGTTCTCCTAATTCTGTCGTATGTAGATCAACAACTTCTAAGTTTTGTAATTCTTGAATTGATTTTAATAACTGGTCTTTCTGTTCATGGAAAGATATGAGTGTCAATTTATTCATTTTAGCTATTGCCATACTTTCTCATAACCTCCTTAACGACCGCCTGAACCAATTCTTCTTTTTTATCGTAAAAAACACGTTCCAATTCTACTAATTGTTCTTCTGCTTCCTTTTGATTTGTTGCTTTTAATTGTTGTAATTTCTCTGTGAGCTTTTCTGTTTCTTGTGCTTTAAACGTAGCTAATTCACTTGCCAATGTATCTTCTAATTGGCTAATTTCTATTTCAGTTGATTTTTTCAATTCAAGAAGCTGTTGTTCATAATCACGCTCAAGGGCTTCAGCTTGACGTTCAATTTCTTTCACTTTCTCGATTGTCTTCACGCTCATCGATTAACACCCCCTTCATTTTCTACCAAGCATCATTTAAAGTCTTAAAATTCCTCGAACATAACTATTATATCTTATTAAGAACAGTCGTTCAATTTTTTTCGATAAAATACCTGTTTATCACCTATACAATATGACTTTATACCTGAATTAATTGTCTTTCTCTGGATCATTAGTAACTAAAAATGTTTTTCCTGCGGCTTGTTCAATTAATCGGTCTTTATATAATTTGCCGATTGCTCGTTTAAACGCAGATTTACTTAAGTTAAAAGCTGCTTGAATTTGTTCTGGTGTTGATTGATTATCAAGCGGCATTTCACCATTATTATCTTTTAAATACGTTAAAATCGTTTCAGCGTCGACAATTCTAGCCTCTTGTTTTCTAGGCAATAACGAAACATTCAATGTTCCGTCTTGTTTAACTTCGATCACGCGACCTTCAACCCATTCACCAACTCTTGGTTCTTTGTTGCGTTCGCTAAAATGAATAAACCCCCGATAACCATCTTCAGTAATGATCACTGCACCTTCTTTACCTGACCTGAAGACACGACCACTAATATCTTGGTTAAAGAGTGATTTTGGTGCAGTGTCCCAACTACCATCAAAGTCCTCTTCTTTAACCGGTTGAGCAAGTAAGCGGTCTTTCTTATCATGTTTTAAACTGATATACAGTTGATCACCGATTTCTGGCCAAACGCTTTGATGTTGGGGCAAATCATCAGCTGATACAAGCACTTCAAAGGTCGATCCAATATCAACAAACACGCCTAAATTTTGATAGACACGCTTTACTTCAGCCCAATCAAATGTATCCAAACTTACTGTTGGAATTTTTACAGTTGCAACAAGGTTATTATTACTATCATGGTACAAGAATGCTTCGACTTGATCATTGATATTGAATGTTTGATCTGTGAGTAAATTAAAATCAGTCGACTGGTCAGATGCGAGATAACCATTGTCTTTCTGTTCCTTAATTGTTAATTGAACGAGATCTCCTGCTTTATAATTTGACACGGTTTGTTCTTCCTTTCAATTCTGATATATAATAAATACGACTAATTAACTCTTTCCCTTATTCCGTTACAAATATGTACATTATATTTACAATTTATTAAGGAGACTTCAAAATGATTATTTATGTTGATGGGGACGCTTGTCCTGTTACGAATGAAATCATTTCAATCGCAAGTCAACAACAAATAGAAGTTGTTGTCTTAAAAAGCTTTGCCCATTATAGTTATCGACAACATTGCGATTTCGTTAAAGAAATTTATGTTGATAGTGTAAGTGAAGCAGTTGATTATAAAATAATTTCATTAGTCACTGCTGGTGATCTTGTCGTTACACAAGATTATGGATTAGCATCCCTAGTATTACAAAAAAAGTGTCAAGTCATCCATCCACGTGGTTTTATTTTTACTGAGCGCAATATTGACAGGCTTTTAGCATCGCGCCATCAGAATGCGCAGATTAGAAAAAGTGGTGGGCGAACAAAAGGTCCAGCTCCATTTACCGAAAAAAGTCGCCAGCAATTTGTTGACATATTTACAACTCTACTTCTGTAATCAACATAAGCCACAGTTACGATAATATCAGCAATACAAGTTTAATGCCAATTTGTTATTTGTGAGAATAACTCTTGTTCTTTATTTCCGCTCTTTTTTGAGTCGATCTTTAACGTGATTGAATTGGGTTTAACATATTTTTATCATAAAATCTCCTTGAGTGCACAGAAAAGTAGCTCTGTTCATTTGATCCCAAATGATTCGTTAAATAGCGTTTACTTTACTCCATCCGCCCACAACTTGATTTTGTGCCCCTGTCATTTGACCAACAAATGACGGGGGCAATTATTTTTTATCGATAAACATTTTATCTGTGCGAAACTTTCTTTTATGCTTCTTTCTTTACTTTATCACTCACAATGAATCGATCCAAGACCCAGATTAAAGATGGTAAAATGATGAAAGTTGCCATTAAGGCTAGCGATATATTTATTACTGTCATTAGCCCAAAATCCTTGAGTATTACAAATTTTGAAGTCATTAGCACACTAAAACCACCAATTGTAGTAAGTCCTGATGCTAATGTTGCCTTACCTATAAACTTAATGGTCGTAAAGAGGGCCTCTCTTTTTTCGTTTCCTTCATTTCTTTCTTCCATATACCTCTCAAGTAACATGATCGTCATCTCAGTTCCCATCCCTAAGACCAATGCACCAAGTGTTGCAGTTATTGGAGTATATTTTAATCCTAATAAGTTCATAACTCCACCGGACATACCTACTATTAGAGTCACTGGAAGTACTGCCACAAAGGCCTTGAAGAAGGATCTATAGAGAATTAATAGGGAGATAAATACTAATCCCAAACCTATAATGGTCATTCTTAACCTTCCATCTGTTAGTCCTTTGACCATTTCCACATCTAAAACGGATTTTCCAGTAATTGATGTCTTTATAGGGGCATCCTCTAACATGATCTTCATGTCCTCTACAAACTCTTGTAATTCAGCTGTTGCCATATGTTCTACATTCATAATAATGACAGCCTTATCCTGATTATCATTAATAAACATCCTTCTTTGGCTTTCCGGTATGTCTTCATCGATAATCTCGATATATTCATCAAATGTCATTTCTTCTGTATCAGAGAAGTTTTCAACAAGATTATCCAAATACTTAATATCTACAATCTTATTTGAAAACTGAGTCCTTGCTTGGTTTTCGACATCTCTCATCCAGATAAGATTACTTTCAGTAAGAAGATTATCATCTTCCATAAATAGAATCATTTGATTTGTAGACCCTACAATATCTCTAATGTAATGGATGTCATGAAGGGCATCCATATCTTGTGGCATAAAAGTTTCCACATCTGTTTCTACCCCTACTTTTCTATCGGCAATAAGACCAAGGGTAGCCAAGCTTATAGCAATAATGATTATTACAGGTGCTAATTTTATAATCGCGTCTACTGTAAGCTTTAAAAATTTATCTTCCGAACCAGATTTATCATTGTTCTTATTTCTAAAATCCGTAGGCTCAGGTACTACTGTATCCCTAGCACGTAGGATCGGCATGAGCAAAAAAACACTTCCAATAAAAGCCACTATTACCCCTATCGTAAGCATCTTCCCGAAATCCTGGATCATCGGTACTGGTGATGCAAAGAGGGACACAAAACCTAACATTGTTGCCAACACAGCTAAACCAACAGCCTTACCAATTTGTGTGAGTGTCGTTTTTACAGAATGCTCTTCTTCATATCTATTTTGGAACTGTATAGAATAGTCAATACCGAGTCCTATTAATATAGGGAAGACTGCCATGGATACCATTGTCATCGAAACATTTAAGTGTCCCATTAGTCCTAATGTAGCTATTACGGAGACAAAAATGATTCCAAGACTTAGAGCCCTCCATCTAACTCTAAAGACCAAGTTCAAGATGATAAACATCAAGACTACTGCTGAAACAACCATTATTAGCATATTGGATTTCATCTCTGTTCTTAATGAGGAATCCAATACTGGTTTTCCTGAAACAATGAAGTCCACCTCAAAGTCTTCTGCTTCCATAGCGCTGGACACTTCACTGGATATAGAGTCAATTTCACTATCTCGTAAATTTCCCTCTAGTTTAATCATGATCAGCATATGATTTTCATCGATTATCGTATCAGAAAATATATCTCTTAAGTTTTCATCCTCATATAATATATTATCCAATTCTTTTTGATTGTGTGGGAAATAAGGAATCATCATTCCTGATTTCTCATGGAAAGTGTTAAGTCCAGCACTTATTTTAGTTAGATTTTCTGCCATAGTAATAAATCCATCTGACATTGTTTTTAACTCATCTGGTGAAATACCACCTGACAGATTGTCTTTCATGGATGAAACTTCTGCTTCAATATTATCTTCTAAAGATGAAAATAGATCCGTGGTATCTGGAAGCATACTGCCACCTGCGGTCATTTGAGAGAGCCCACTACTTAAATCACCTAATTTTTCTCCCATAGCAATAAATCCATTTGACATTTGCTTTAGTTCTTCTGGAGATATCCCGTCTCCTGATAAAGACTTTTGCATTTCCTCTAACTCTTGCTTTAGTTTTTGACCAATATTATTAAGAGCTTGAGAAGTATTTTCATTACCTTGCGAAAGCTTTACTGTATTCTCTGACATCATAGATAAACCTTCAGAGCTCTTGCCTATGTTTTCTGCAAACATCTTTAGTTTTTGATGAAGCTCAGGATTGCCTTTCATCTCTTCCGCCATTTGTCCTAATTGTCTTGACATTTCCTCTAAACCCATGGATGAAGAACTTAATCCAGCTCCCAGTTCATTTACACCTTGAGCTAAATTGTCTTGACCACTGCTAAGCTCATCAAACATCTGTGAAATCCCTGATAATTCCTCCAGCTTTACCTCTATCAGCTTTGGATTAGGTATATCTTTACTGGCTAACTCACCACCTATATTGCTTAGCTTTTCCCCCATTTCTCCCAATCCATTACCCATAGTGATAAACTTATCTTTTAATTCCTTTTCTTGGTCTCCAGCCATATCATCCATAAGCTGACTTGGATCCATAGACCCCATTAAATTGTCGAGCTTTTCTTCGATTGCCTGAGGGTCTGGTAGCTCTTTATCACCTAATTCCTCACCAATTTCATTAAGCTTTTCTGCTAATTCAGCAAGCCCGTCGCTAATATCTGGTACTTGTTTCTTTATTTCTGTTCCTTGTTTATCTGTTATTTGATGTACAATGGAGGCTGGGCTCATAAAGGTAAAGATTCCTTCGTTATATTTAAGCCTTTCTTCTACATTCCACATCTTTTCCATGTTAGCTAAACTTAATAAATCCTCTTCTTCCCCTTCAAGCAGAACCATGATGGCGTCTCCACCAAATTCCTCTTCCATGGCATAGTTAGATATATAGGCATCATTACTAGTTTTAACTAATGTTTCACTGCCAGTTGCCATGTTTACCTTTACCGCACCAACTATCATAAGTGCAAATATTATTATAGTAATAAATAAGGTTTTAAAAGGAGTCTTTTCTATCCTATTTCCTATTCTTGATAATAATTTATTCAAAAATATCATCCTCTCTTCGTTCTTATTTGATAATTTTAGCTACCAGATGTTCTACATAAAGATCAATCTCATCGTCCGTTATTTTAGGTAAATATAGAAACGATAAAATACTTCCCATCATTATTCTTATTAAAAAGTCTTCATCTTCCAACTCGACACCTGTGTCTTTTATGGAGTCTTTTAAGATTGATGTTGTTTGCTTAATAAGGTCAAAATCCGCTACCTCTGGATTCACTTGGCTTTCCATTAAAACCAATTTAATTACATCATTATATTGAGAAATATATTTAATCCTATTCCTTAGAATATATTCTAGTTTGCTCACAGGCTCCAGGTCTTCAGATCCTGCTAAAGATTCCTTTAGGCTAGTTAATAAAATTGGCTCTATCGCTTCCATGAATATTTGCTTTTTAGAATCGAAGTATCTAAATAAAGTAACTTCAGATATAACTGCTTCTTTTGCTATATCTATAGTAGTTGAGCCATTATATCCTTTTTCCGTAAATACCTTTAAGGCAGATTCTAATATTTGTTTTCTTCTTTCTTCTTTTGTCATTCTATTGTTAAACTTTTTCATTTTATCACCTTTCTATTAGTAAGTACTCACTTACATATAATATCATAAGAATTTCTTTTGTCAATAAAATAATTGGAAGTATCCTTTTATAGTTTTTAGGTAGAATTTTCTCTACCCTAAGAGGGTCAATAGCAAATTCCATTAGCTATTGACCCCGTAATTTCCATACATAAACCCAACATTATCCTTTTGATGCTAGTATCATAAACATAAAAATAAGGTGGGTGTTGTAGAACACCGCACCTGATCACTGATTAGATTAAAAAGTGAAACAAATCTTCATCTTTATTTAATTCAATATATGAAAATTCGTGTTTATGCATGCGATCAATCAATGGTTGATAATCTTTCTTGTCTTGCAACTCGATGCCTACGAGAACCGGTCC
>JGI24707J26582_10003866_pt1 | contig 10593 bp, 9 predicted proteins | sample BioPla1DNA1_FD_26582 | JGI IMG/M metagenome (IMG submission 26582) | reverse complement strand
ATCTAGTAATTGTAGAGTCTCCAGCAAAAGCAAAAACCATCAAAAAGTTTTTAGGGAGCTCTTATAAAGTAGAAGCCTCCAACGGTCATGTCAGAGATTTGCCCAAAAGTCAGATAGGAGTTGATATCGAAAATGACTTTGAACCAAAATACATTACTATTCGAGGTAAAGGTGAACTCCTAAACAAATTAAGGAAAGAAGTAAAAAAGGCAGATAAAGTATTTTTAGCAACTGACCCTGATCGTGAAGGCGAAGCAATTTCTTGGCATTTGTGTTCCGCTTTAAATTTAGATGAAAAAAATACAAGTCGTATTACTTTTAATGAGATTACAAAAAATGCAGTTAAAAAATCAATTAAAGAAGCTCGTAGTATCGATATGGATTTAGTAGATGCTCAGCAAGCACGAAGAATTCTAGATCGAATTGTAGGTTATCAAATTAGTCCTTTGTTATGGAAAAAAGTGAGAAAAGGATTAAGTGCAGGGCGAGTTCAATCCATTGCTTTGCGTTTGATTTGTGATCGAGAAGAAGAAATTCAAAATTTTATTCCAGAAGAATATTGGACCATTGAAGGTCAGTTTTTAGAAAAAAAAGCAAAGATCCAAATTGATGGGAAATTTTATGGGACTCAAAAAGAAAAAATTCAAATTACTTCTCAAGAACAAGCAGATAATATTTTAAAAGAATTAAAAGAAGCGCAGTTTTATATTTCTGAAATCAAAAAAGGAGAGCGAGTTAAAAATCCTCTTCCTCCTTTTATTACCAGTACTCTTCAACAAGAAGCTTCCAAGCAATTAGGTTTTTCACCTCAAAAAATCATGCGAATCGCTCAACAATTGTATGAGGGAGTTGATTTGGAAGGAGTAGGCACTGTTGGACTTATTACCTATATTCGTACAGACTCTATACGTATTTCAGAAGAGGCAGATAATCAAGTAAAAACATATATTTCTGAAAATTTTGGAGAAACATATGTAAATAAAGAATCAATTCAACAAAAGAAAAAAGGTAAAATGCAAGATGCTCATGAAGCCATTCGACCTACCAATGTAGAGTATCAGCCCGAAAATACGAAACCTTCTTTGTCTAGGGATCAATACCGATTGTATGATTTAATATGGAAACGATTTGTAGCTAGTCGAATGTCACCAGCTAAATATCAAACCTACTCTGCAAAAATTGATGGAGGACAGTATCGTTTTACAGCTACGGGATCCACCTTGTTATTTGAAGGATTTTTAGCTGTGGAAAATACGAAAGAAGATAAGCAAATTCCTCATGATCTAGAAAAGTTAAAAGAGAATCAAGAAGTAGAATCGATTTCCATAAAGGGAAACCAACACTTTACTCAACCACCGGCTCGTTATACAGAAGCAGCTTTGGTAAAGATTTTAGAAGAAAATGGAGTGGGGCGTCCAAGTACTTATGCTCCTACGATTACGACTATTTTACAAAGAGGGTATGTGGTTAAAGAGCAGCGAAACTTGTATCCTACGGAGCTGGGGGAAATTGTAAACGACATTATGACTTCTTATTTTAAAGATATCGTTGATGTAGATTTTACAGCTCAATTGGAAGAAAGATTGGACCAAGTAGAAGAAGGAGATGTTCATTGGAAAACAGTTCTTAGGGATTTTTATCCTTCCTTCTATACTACTTTAGAAACAGCAGAAAATGAAATAGGAAAAATTGAAATAAAAGATGAAGAAACGGATGTTTTATGTGAAAAATGTGGACGGAATATGGTTATTAAATATGGTCGGTATGGAAAGTTTTTAGCCTGCCCTGGGTTTCCAGAATGTCGAAATGCAAAGCCATTATATGAAGAAACAGGAGTTCTTTGTCCTACTTGTGGTGGAAAGGTTCTTATTAAAAAAACAAAAAAAGGAAGAAAGTATTACGGATGTGAACACAATCCTGAATGTAATTTTATGTCATGGAATCTTCCAACGGATAAAAAATGTCCTAAATGTGGAGATATCCTCGTAGAAAAAGGAACAAAGAATAAGAAAATTGTTTGTAACAATGCAGAGTGTGGATATATAGAGCCTGTAGTAGTAGAAAAATAAAAAACATTTCTATATAAACCCCTTGTTTTTTTGTTTGAAAAATGCTATCATATGATTGTTGCAAAAAAGCAAGTATTTTGAAAAAATTTACAATTAAAGTTGACTCAGTCAACTTTCTTTTTTGGGTCCTTTTGTTTTCCTAAAATAAAATCTTTTCAGTATCATTTTAATAATGCCTATTGTGTATTTTTTGAGAACTTTCTGAACACAATATAAATACTTTACAATTTTAGTTTTAAGATATGAGGAGGAGCAAAATGTCAATGGAGTTATTGGAAAAGACAAGAAAGCTAAATCGTTTGTTACAGAAAACAGGATCGCAGCCAGTTATTTTTAACGATATATGTGATGTGCTAAAAGAAGTATTATTTTCTCATGCTGTTGTCATCAGCAAAAAGGGAAAAGTTCTTGGTGTCTCCTTAGCAGAGGAAGATGATCCTTTATTTGATTCAAGAGAAATGGAAGTAGGAAATTATATCCATCCTCCTTTCAATGAACAGTTATTAAATACCATTGAAACAAAGGAGAATATCGATTTACAAGGATTTGCACTACCTGTTGAAGTATTTCAAACATACAATGCAATGATTATCCCTATTAGTGCTGGACGAGAAAGATTAGGTACACTTTTATTGTATCGAGAAGGACAAGAACAATATGGAACCCAAGATATAATCATAGGGGAGTATGGTGCCACAGTAGTAGGATTAGAAATTTTACGTTCTATTAATGAAGAAAATGCAGAAGAAATTAGAAAAACCACAGTAGTAAAATCAGCCATAGGTACTTTATCGTATTCAGAGTTAGAAGCAATTTTGCATATTTTTGAAGAACTAGATGGAACAGAAGGATTATTAGTAGCTAGTAAGATTGCTGATCGAGTAGGAATTACTCGTTCTGTTATTGTTAACGCTCTTCGTAAATTTGAAAGTGCAGGGGTTATTGAATCAAGATCGCTGGGGATGAAAGGAACATATATAAAGGTTTTAAATGATGTATTGTTAGAAGAACTAAATAAATTACGAAAATAATAAGAGCACAGAAATGTGCTCTTATTATTTTAAGAATAAAACTGCTCGTAATATCTATAGGTAATAAGAGTAAATCGTTATAAAGTTATCATAGTCCTAAAGACTTAACAAATATCTCTTGTCAAATTTTGTATTTCTCTATATAATAAATACGAGTCATCAGGAATATTGTCAAGAAAATCTAAAATTTATCGATGTAAACAAAAAATATTGTAAAAGATTAGATATTGATTTACATCAGGTGAAAAAATGTGTACAATAATCCTAATAGTGTTAGTAGAGGAGAATGACAATGATGATTGAAACCATGTTTAGTCATAGTAATATTTTAGAAAGAGCATTAGATGCGGCTCAAACAAGGGATAAAGTGATCAGTCATAATATTGTTCACGTAGATACCCCGGGATATAAGAAAAAGCAGGTAGCATTTGAAGAATACTTGCAAAAAGCTTTAGATTCCAATGAAAGGCCTAGTCAAATCGATCTATCTTCTCTTTCGCCCAAAGTAATACAACCGATGGATTCTACACGTTATCGTAAGGATGAAAATAATGTAGATATTGATGTAGAAACAGTAGAACAAATAAAGAATTATTTACGTTATCAAGCGTTAAGTGATCAAGTTTCACACGATATAAAACGCTTTAGAACAGTGCTAAATGCAAGATAAAGTGTTTTACAATAAGCTAAGGCATTATTATAATGTGGAGGTGTTTTTGTGTCTTTTTTTGCTGCCATGAATGTAAGTGCAAGTGGTCTTACTATGCAAAGGTTAAGGATGGACGTTATTTCTCAGAACATAGCCAATGTAGATACTACAAAAACAGCGGAAGGGAGCCCGTATCGGAGAAAAACCATATTAGTAGAAGAAAAACTAGAGCCTTTTCAATCTTTTTTAACAAAAGAGCAAGAAAAATATTCAATTGGCAAGGGAGTACGGGTTTCTAAAATTGTAGAAGATGATCGCCCTTTTCGTAAAGTATATAATCCAGGACATCCAGAGGCAGATAACCAAGGTTATGTTTCTATGCCGAATGTAAATATTATTGAAGAAATGGTAAATATGCTATCTGCCAACCGAGCTTATGAGGCCAATGTTGTTTCGATTAATACATCAAAAGCCATTGCAATGAAAGCACTAGAGATTGGTAAATAGTTTGTAATTATTAAGAAAGTAAGAAAGTAAGAAAGCAGATTACATAAGTAGGAGGAAAGGTAATGAATATTCATTCTATCAACTTTCAGCCACCCTCTGTACAAAAGATTCAGAAAGAATCAATAGAGGCTAATAAAAACGTGAATACAGCTGAAAACTTTGAAAGCTTTTATAAAAGTGCACTTGGGATGTGGAATAAGACCAATCAACTTCAGAAGGAGGCTGAAAATATGGCCTTAGAATTTGCAGCAGGACGATTGGATAATTTTCATTCCCTTAGCATTGCTCAATCAAAAGCAAGTATCGCCCTTGAATATACTGTGCAAGTTCGAAATCAAATTTTGGATGCCTATCGAGAAATTATGCGACTACAATTATAATAATAATCCAAAAAGATCTATGCACAGAAAAGGGGTGAATCAATGAATGAAACAATATCAAATATATCCAATCAGGTTACAGAATACTGGAAGGGTTTTACTAAACAACAAAAGATAAAAATATTTATTCTTATTGCAATTATTATTAGTGTATTAGGAATTATTATTTACTTAACTACACGACCTAAGATGGTATCTTTATTTTCTGATTTAACACCAAAACAAACAGCGGATATTCAGGAAGTTTTAAATGAAAACAATATTAAAAACAAGACTGTTTTTGATGCTACAGGCATTAAGGTAGAGGCTAAGGATTTGGATCGCGCCAAAATGCTCTTAGCCAAGGCGAATATTCCCAATTCAGGATTTACTTTTGAAGATGCTTTAGAAAATAGTATGGGGACAACTGAAACCATAAAAAAAGCAAAGCTAAAATATGCAAAGGAACAAGAGTTAAGTAGAGGGATAGCAAAACTAGAAGGAATTGATAGTGCCACTGTTAATTTAGTGATTCCTGATGATACTCGTTTCTTTATTGAAAGTCAAACAGAAGCTAGGGCAAGTATCCAATTGACGATCAAACAAAAACTAAGTCAAGATCAGATCATGGGTATTGTAAGGTATGTTGCTCAAAGTGTAGAAAACTTAGAAATGAAAAACATAAGTGTAATTGATCAAAATGCAAACTTACTCTATGGTGGAGAAGAAGATTATGCATTAGCTACCAATGCAGATAAGCAATATGAATTGGAATTGATTAAAAAGAAAGAAATAAAAAATGAAGTCATTGGTATTTTGGCACCTTTATTTGATGATGTAAGGGTAACGATGAAATTAGAGATGGATTTTGATACTCATCATGTCATGGAAGAAGAGTACGCAAGTCCTCAGGGAGCTAAAGAAGGCAAGGGGCTTCCTAAATATGAAGAGAAAGAGTCAACTAAAACGACCAATACCACTGAGGGAGCAGAACCAGGTGTGATTCCTAATACAGGCGAAATACCTGAATATGCCATGGGTGATAATAATATTTCTCAATCCAAAACAGATAAAAGTTCTAATGAGTATTATGTAAATAAAAAAGTAGCAGAAACCAGCAAAAGCATAGGAAATCCTTTGTATGATCATTCTTCTTTGACAGTTATTGTATATCGAAAAAAAGTATATGATCAAGCTACTTTAGAACAAAAAAATGAATTGCAGGGGTTGAGTTGGCAAGAATTCCAAGAACAAAATAGTCGTTGGATTGATATTACACAAGAAGAAGACATTCAAAATTTAGTGGCTGCTGTCCAAAAAGGGACTGGTATTTTAGATGTAGAACTCCGCGGTTATGAATACCCAGAATTTCGAGGAAAAACCATACAGCCATTCCGAGAATATGCTAAAAACTATATGCCTATTGTAATCTTATTAATTATTATTGGTTTGTTAGCCTATGGTATTATTAAGGGAACTGCTCCAGAAGAAATTATAGAAGTAGAACCAGAACTATCTATTGAAGAAATGCTTCAAAGCACTCAACAAAAAGAACCTATTGAAGAAATTGAATATGATGAGCAATCAGAAGTTAAAAAACAAATCGATAAATTTGTTGATGAGAAACCAGAAGCCGTGGCTCAGTTATTACGCAACTGGTTAAGTGAAGATTGGGAGTGAGTTTAGATGGCAGCCGTTAGAGAAGGAATTGGTGGAAGAGAAAAAGCAGCTATGTTGCTGATTGCATTGGGACCTGAAAAGTCAGCCCAAGTATTCAAACATTTAAAAGAAGAAGAAATTGAACAACTCACTTTAGAAATTGCTAACATTCGAACTGTTTCTCCTCAAATGAAAGAAATGGTATTAGAAGAATTTTACCAGCTCTCTTTGGCACAGCAGTATATCGCAGAGGGAGGTATTTCCTATGCAAAACAAATTTTGGAGAAAGCATTAGGAAATGAAAAAGCATTAGATGTAATTCAACGTTTAACAGCTTCTTTACAAGTAAGGCCCTTTGATTTTGTAAGGAAAACTGATGCTAGTCAGCTCTTAAACTTTATCCAGTATGAACATCCCCAAACTATTGCTCTGATACTGGCTTATTTGCGACCAAGCCAATCTTCTATGGTATTATCAGCATTGCCGCCAGAAAAACAAGCAGAAGTGGCTAGGAGAATTGCACAAATGGATCGAACATCTCCTGATATTATTAAAGAAGTGGAACGAGTGTTAGAGAAAAAGTTATCTTCTCTTGTTACCCAAGATTATACTGCTGTTGGTGGAGTAGACGCCATTGTAGAAATTTTAAATGCAGTGGATCGAGGCACTGAAAAACATATTTTGGAAACATTAGAAATTGAGGATGTAGAATTAGCAGAAGAAATTAAAAAGAAAATGTTTGTGTTTGAAGATATTATTGGCTTAGACAACCGATCCATTCAAAGAATTTTGCGTGAAGTGGATAACAATGATCTAGCCATTGCTCTTAAAGGTTCAAATGAAGAAGTTCAAAATGTAATTTTTGCGAATTTATCCAAACGTTTGGTGACGATGATCAAAGAAGATATGGAATATATGGGACCAGTGCGATTACGGGATGTAGAAGAAACACAACAAAAAATCGTTAATATTATTCGAAAATTAGAAGATGCAGGAGAAATTGTAATTTCTAGAGGTGGAGGTGACGAGATTATTGTCTAAGATTATCAAGGCACCTTATGTACATATCAAAGACAAAAAGGTAATCAACGTTATCACCCCAGCATCAAAAAAGAGTGAAAATCTAAATTTAATTCAAAAAGAATCGCAACAAACTCTTTTAGCAAAAGCACAAAAAGAGGCACAAATAATTCTGGGTCAAGCTGAAAGAGAAAGAACGGAGATGCTAAGACAGATCCAAGAAGAGAAGGAAAAGATTCTTCAAAAAGCATTTCAAGAAGGGTATCAAGAAGGCCAACATATTGGCAAGGAACAGGGCTATCAAGAAGGGTATCAGGTAGGCTATCAAGAAGGGGAACAGGAAGCAGTAGCGTTAAAAGCAGATGCAGAAAGTATTCTACAAGCAGCATACGAGGAAAAAGATCGCATTTTGCAAGGGATTGAACCTAAAATGGTTCAATTATTAGAAAATATCCTGGAAAAGATGGTAGGAGCCACTTTGAAATTTCATCCTAATGTTATTTTGTTTCTTATTAAAAAAGGATTTCAAGAAACTTCTTTTAAAGGAGATATTCATATTTATGTGTCAGAAGAGGATTATGATACTGTCGTGAAGAATAAAGAAGAATTTCTTAGGGATATAGAACAAGAAGTAATTATTATGAAAGAATCGTCTTTACAAAGAGGAGATTGTATTTTAGAAACCCCCATTGGTAATATTGATTGTAGTTTGGGAAGTCAATTTCAAGAAGTTAAAAAAGAACTTTATATGCTTTTTGAACAAGGAGAAGAATGAGTACGTTGTAGGATGGGGGGGATAAAGATGATTAATAAATATACAACTTTATTAGAAAAAAACTATATTAAGCATATTGGAAGAGTTATTGCTGTTATTGGTTTGACTATTGAATCCATTGGTCCTACTGCTAGTGTAGGCGATTTATGCAGAATTTATTCCCTTAAAACCCAAGAAGAAGTATATGCCCAAGTAGTAGGATTTAAAGAACATCGTATGTTACTAATGCCCTTAGGACACATGGAAGGTATAGGCCCTGGAAGTTTAGTTGAAAATACAGGTTCACGTTTAATGATTCCTGTAGGTTCAGCGTTATTAGGTCGGGTATTGGATGGATTAGGTAGGCCCATGGATGAGAAAGGTCCGATTCATGTAGAAGAGCAATATCCCTTGGAAAATGAGCCGCCAGATCCATTGATGCGAAACCGTATCAGTGAAAAATTAACCCTAGGAGTAAAAGCGATTGATGGCCTATTAACTGTAGGGAAGGGGCAGAGAATGGGAATTTTTGCAGGAAGTGGAGTAGGTAAAAGTACCTTGTTAGGAATGATGGCTCGAAATACCCAAGCGGATATTAATGTTATCGGTTTAATTGGAGAACGAGGAAGGGAAGTTCGAGAATTTTTGGAAAAAGATTTAGGAGAAGAAGGATTACGGCGTTCCGTTATCGTTGTAGCTACTTCCGACCAACCTGCTTTGATTCGATTGATGGCTGCTCAGACGGCTACAGCTATTGCTGAATACTTTAGAGATCAAGGTAAAGATGTATTGCTTATGATGGATTCGTTAACAAGGTTTGCCATGGCTCAGCGAGAAATTGGTTTGGCCATTGGAGAGCCACCGGTTAATCGTGGCTATACTCCTTCTGTTTTTGCAGTTATGCCTAAGCTCCTTGAACGAGCAGGAAATGCAGGAGTCGGGTCTATTACAGGATTATATACTGTTTTAGTCGATGGTGATGACATGAATGAGCCTGTAGCAGATACAGCTCGAGGTATTTTAGATGGGCACATCGTACTTTCAAGAAAGTTGGCAAATAAAAACCATTATCCAGCTATTTCTGTTTTGGAAAGTGTCTCAAGGGTAATGGGAGATGTTATTGATTTTAAGCATCGGCAAAATGCCTTTACAATGAAAAAAATATTAGCTACCTATACAGAAGCAGAAGATTTGATTAATATTGGAGCCTATGTGGCAGGAAGTAACCCTAGTATTGATGAGGCCATTACCAAGATGCCTGCGATTAATCAATTTTTAACCCAGCAAACCACAGACGCCATCGATTTTATAGAGGTAATTCAAGAGTTAGAAAATATTGTGTCTTCGTAAGAGGGAAATAGGATGTTGATAGTATGAAATTTTCATTTCCTTTAGAAAGTCTCTTCCAACTACGAATCCAATTGGAAGAACAAAAACAATTAGAATATGGACAAGTAATGCAAAAATGGCAACAAGNCAAGGAACAAAAACAACAATTAGAACAAAAACAACAATGGATTTTTCAACAGTGGCGTAAAAAAATCCAAGGAAAAGATGCTCTTTTGTCTAGTAGAGAGTATGGACTTTATTTAAAAAGCCTACAAAAAGAAATTAAGAATGCAGAGGGACGTTGTATTGAGTTAGAATGCAAGGTTGAAATCAAACGTAAAGAATTATTAGAAGCAGTTAAACAACGTAAAATGATGGAGTCTTTAAAGAATAAAGCGTTGGAAAATTTTCGAAAAGAAGAGCAGCGAAAAGAACAACAAATTATCGATGAACTTGTTACTTTTCGATACTACAATCGCCAGACATGATGAGGTGATCAAATGGTAAAAGAAGGAAAGGAAGTAGAAGTACAAGAGATAGAAGAAAGTGAAAAAAAAAGAAACAAAAAAGGAAAGTGGATTGTTATTTTAGTTTTAGTTTTTGTCGCTTTCTTAGCTTCCCTAGTTATGTATTCTGATTTTGCTCAAATACGAAGCCAACATTTACCAACTGTGTTGCGTAAAATTCCTATTGTAGGGAATCTTGTTCCGTCTTTAGCAGAACAAAATTCTTCTGTAGAAAAAGAAGAGGATAAAAGCAAATCGGAAGAAGAATTGGTCGAACTTCAAGAAACATACAAACAGTTATTAGAGCAAAATCAAGCGTTGGAAAAGGAAATAAAAAGGTTAAAAGAAATTGAAAGTTTACAATTGGAATTTCAACAACAAAAAGAAGAATTTGCTCGTATAATGATGTCCCAAGATGGGTTCGATAAAGAAGCTTATGTGGCTTTTTATGAAAAGTTAAATCCAGAAATAGCAGAAATGTTATACCGCTATTCTGTTGAAAGGGTGCAGTATAGTAGAGAGGTAAAACAATATGCAGAAACCTTTCAGGAAATGGATGAATCCAGTGCAGCAGCTATTTTAGAAGAAATGGGACAAACAGATATGGCGTTGGTTGTTTTAATTATTACCCATATAGATGTAGAACAACGAGCTCGTGTTTTAGGAGAAATGACACCTAAAACAGCAGCAACCATTACAAAACAAATGGC
>JGI24707J26582_10003865_pt1 | contig 10597 bp, 8 predicted proteins | sample BioPla1DNA1_FD_26582 | JGI IMG/M metagenome (IMG submission 26582) | reverse complement strand
ACTACCTTATCCCTTCCTTCCATAATAATGTTGAGTAAGGTAATAAAGCCAAAACTATTGGCTCTATTTATAGTTATTGTGGTAGTAGGGATAATTATAATAGGATATGCATTTAATGCATTTTCATATATCTTTATATAGAGAAGGAGGATTCGATTATGATTATTAAAATTTTAGGTTCAGGGTGCAGGAACTGCAAAAAACTAGAGCTGAATGCTAGAAAAGCAGTAGGAGAATTAGGAATAGCAGCTACAATAGAGAAGGTAACTGATTTTAAGGACATTGTCGGCTATGGAGTAATGACCACCCCTGCTTTGGTAGTGGATGAACAGGTAAAGATATCCGGGAAAGTTGCGTCGGTAGAGGAAATTAAAAAGCATTTATAATTCATGGATTTAAGAAGGAGTGATTAGTCATGGATTGTTGTCAGCCACAAAATGTGGGTTGTTCATGCAATACGGGATGTTGCGGAAGTGCAGAACTAGACCAAATTGAGGAGAGTAATAAAATAATCATTGACTTTCTATATTTAGATCTAGATGTCTGCAATCGGTGCCAGGGAACTGATGAAGGTCTGGAAGAAGCTATCGAGGATGTGGCAAAGGTACTCGAATTAACAGGGGTAGAAATAGTTGTAAGCAAAATCCATATTAATAGCAGGGAGAAGGCAATACAACACGAATTTTTGACTTCTCCTACTATACGGGTAAACGGAAGGGATATACAAATGGAATTTAAGGAATCTCTATGTGAGTCTTGTGGAGATTTATGTGATGATGAGGTTGATTGTCGAGTCTGGATATACAAAGGGAAAGAGTATAATGTTCCACCAAAAGCAATGATTGTTGATGCTATACTACGTGAAGTGTATACTGATAAAGAAACTCTGTCAAATGAAGAAATTTTTAAAGAATCATATAAGCTTCCGGAGAACCTGGAAAGATTTTTTGCTTCAGTTTGAGTTAACCTAGATTATCTCTTAATCCTAACCCCTTAAAACTGTAACTATGTCAAGTCAAAATAAAGTAGCATCAAAGAAAATAGACTCGTTCCTCGAGTAAATAAAGTCATGTCAAAAAACCATAGTCAAGGGATTTGAAATGCCCATTGACCATGGTTTTTTTGTTAAGGTTGATGTCAGATAGGTTTTAGATTAGAGCAAGGACAAAATAACGTAGAAATAATAAACAAGTCAAAAAGCGGGATATATAAGGGTTTAGAGTTGGTATAGATCTAGGAGGGAATAAAGAGGGAAAAGAAAAAGACCAGCTAGTTAAAGTCAATAGTTTTTTAAAAAAAGATTTAAAAACTTCCCGAGGGAAAAAAGAGCATAGTAAATAGGCTCGATTTAGAACCGAACATTGACAATTAAATAATGAATAAACTAAATTTCCAGCAAGCCTAAAGTTGTACTAGGCAGCATTTGTAAGTTTTTGATACTGCTTTTTATGCTGTTCAGGGGTTTTAAGCTCAAAGTGTTTCTGATCCCTTAGAACAGCAAAGATAATATTAGAAATCTTATGCATGATAGCTCCTAACGCTACTTTTGGGGCTTTTGACTCCTTTTTTTTCTGGTAATAGGCATGGAGCACAGGGTTAATGGCATCGCCGTTTCTTTTGACTCTAACGGAAGCGAGAGCCACGGCATAAAGCACTCTTCGGGCAATGCGGGAGCCACGCTTAGACATACTAATTTTAGAAAGAATTAATTCTATCTTCTTATCGTACTGCTGAATAAAATGAAGGTGCAAATCCAGTACATCATACACCGAAGATAGATTATATCTAAAATTTAAGGCATTGCTGGCAGCATTAAGTAATAGCTCGTACTTGGTTTTAGCATACCTTAGGCCTTTTCTTGAGGTTAAGGCAATAAGATCTAAGACCTGATTTGGCTCTGCATTTAATATAGCTTCAGGTGTAGAAAACCTAGTAAGTATGGCTATACTTGTTGCTCCTGTAACGTTGGAAAAAACCTTGCTAAAGCCTGGGAATACGATAGAAAGCTGTGATTTTAGTTTATTTAGGTAAGCGCTACGGTTATCTATAAGGCTGTAATATTCTCTACAAAGACATCTTAGGTTCATAATGAGGTCGGTAGGCATTACAGAGACCTTTAGATCTGGGGAATAACCAAGATAAGCGATACGTTTTGCATCATATCTATCATTTTTTACTTTCCTTATGCCAATATTTTTGTTAGAATTAGTGATAAGAGGATTAATCACAAAAACCTCAAATCCTAATTCATTTAGGTGGCAGAAGAGTGGGAAATGGTAGATTCCCGTAGATTCCAGAAATATCTTGGATTTCATGGAATATTGCTCTTCTGCCTTTTTAATTGTCAGAACAGCATTCTTAAGGGAATCAGCACTATCATGCATAACCTTAAAGGATTTTCTAAACTCCTTTCCATCAGGTGTGAGAATGCAAAACCAGCTAAAGCTAGATGCAACATCCACCCCAACGCTTATGTAGTTAGGTAAGAAATTCATTAGTAAACAGCTCCTTTAGAGAGTATTGAATAAGAGTATCCATTCTATTTGGTGAGTTAACATCCTAGCATGTGACACGGGTATCCCGAAAAGCCGGCCCCAACCAGCCAAATCATTAATCCTCACTAAATGGAATAATTAACTTTCTCACGGGTATAGACCACGTTGATGGGGTCTCCCAGGAGGAAATACATTTATCCTCTATTCAGGGGAGATTGTACAATACAATCCAACTGGTGTCTATACCAGCTTTAGCGGCTACCCAATATAACAATAAAGTTTTTCTTTAATGGTTAGTAGGAATGTGTAAGGCTAATCCATTAAAGGTATTAAGTGCTATATTTGGAAGTTAAAAAGGAGTATATATCCGAACTATAGCTATAGGTATGATTACAAACGTTCGGGCAAATTAACTTCCGGTTTGATAAAATCATGTAACTTTGTTACAAATACATTATACTAGGAGGTATATAATGTATAAGGCACTCGTGGTGGATGATGAGCAAATGATACGAAATGGAATCCGAAATTTGATTCCTTGGGAGCAAATCGGGATTGACAGGGTATTTACAGCTGCATCCGGCAACGAAGCGTTACCAATTATACAGAAGGAAAGACCGGAGATTATGTTAACAGACATATGCATGGCAGAAATGGACGGACTTACACTAATTGAGCATGTAAATCAGATCAATCCTGGCACCAAGATTATTGTATTAACAGGTTATGATAATTTTGAGTATGCTCAAAGATGCTGCAAAATGAGCGTTCAAGATTTAATTTTGAAACCGGTAGACGAGATTTATCTTACTAATGTTATAAAGAATCAAGTGACAGCTCTAGAAGATGATAGGAGGCATTTACATAACCAAAAAATGATGAGTCGGGTTCAGGGTATTGCTGAGCAGATAAAGATTGATAAAACCATGAGAGATCTTCTTCATGGCAGGGTTAGAGTCCAGGACTTAGACCCGTTTTATAGGGAGTATCATTATCATGAGGATCAAGCAATGCAAGTGGCTATTGTCCTACCCATCAGCAAGAATAATAGAAAATGGGAGGGGCATGATGATCTGCTTAGTATTTCGGTAAAGAATATGTGTATTGAACGGTTTGATTATTTAAATCAAGGTATTACCTTCCAGGATGATGATGGTAGAATTATTATTGTTATTTTCAACAGCAGTAGCTTTGATGAAACCATAGAAAGGGTAGAGCGTCTTAAAAACTTGATGGAAGAGGAACTTGATGTTGATCCTAAAGTAGTACTGGGAAGCCCAGTAAAAGGTTTTGCCAAAATGAGTGCCTCATACAACGATGCACTATATCTGCTTAAAAACTCGGATGGGATGCATGAAAAAATTATCCAGCCTTATGGTACAGAGCAGCGCTTAAAAGTATTTGATGAGCTATTTCAGAAACTCAATAAAGCAATGAGTATTAGTATTGGACAGCCCGATGCAATGATAGAAGCATATGCCACTTTTGAAAGGGCTACGGTAACTTATAGCCTTTCAAACTCACTGGTCAGAAGGTATTGTTTTAAAATGGCTAGCTCAGTATATTTAAGCTACCTTGAAGCTACAGATAAGAATTTGGACAATCGCATTACCTCACTACTCAATTCTTTATTAAATAGTAATGCTGAGGACACACTTAAGATAACCAAGGACTTTATCGAACAGCTAACCAGCCAAGATGATGAGAATATGCATGAACTGATTTCAGCTGCCAAACGTTATATAAATGACAATTTATCAGGTAATCTTTCGGTATCCAGTATCGCCGAGAGTCTCTATATCACTCCTAATTATTTCTCGAGATTATTTAAAAAAGAAACCGGTGAAGGATGTAATGATTATATTATTCGCAAACGCATGAGCAAAGCAAAGAGTCTTTTGGAAACTACTAATATTAAGACAGGTAAAATAGCAATCATGGTAGGTTACTGCGATATTAATTATTTTTCATTAGCCTTTAAAAAGAATACAGGCATGTCGCCTACTGAGTATCGAAGACATTATAGGCAGTTGCAGCAATCAATATGAGTAAGTAGATTAATCAAAGGGCCTAGGTTATACCCATAAAAGAAGTAGTGAAATAAAAGTTTGCTAGGATAGGGGATAGACAGTACCGTTTTCCCTGTGCTTATTTCTCCTTGGTTTAAACTATATTAAAATAAAAAGGGATAACCAAAAAGGAAAAGAAAAATGGGGACTGGTCCTTCAGCCAGTCCCCATAGATCTACTTGTACTTAAATGATTTTTTAATATACCCTTATTTATCAGCAGTAATTCTTACAGCTTTAGCCTGAGCTTCCAGGCACAATTCAGCAGCCTTAAAGGCATGAGCCTGGGTCATGGCATTCTCTGTTCGATTTAGGCAATCAAGGATTAGCTCCCCAAAGAAAGGAAACCCTACTTTGCCATTTACATCAAAATGGTATTCCTTTTGCTGATCTACTAGATAAACGTGATCTGAGCTATTCTCTCGGCCTATATCGATATATTTTCTTAGTTCAATATACCCCTTGGTGCCCAGAATCATAGTCCTACCATCACCCCATGTACCTAGTCCATCCGGTGTAAACCAGTCAACTCTAAAGTAATTGGTGGAGCCATTATCTCCAACTATCATGGCGTCGCCAAAGTCTTCAAGTTCGGGATACTGGGGGTGGGCATAGTTAGCAATCTGGCTTCGTACAACAGTAGCATCCTTTACATCTGCAAAGTAGAGGTACTGTTCTACCTGATGGCTGCCTATGTCACAAAGAATACCACCATATTTCTCCCTTTCAAAGAACCAAGCAGGTCGGTAAGGAGCATTTAATCTATGGGGTCCAAGGCCAATTACCTGAATAACCTTGCCTATGGCTCCATCCTTAATAAGCTGCCCTGCAAATACAGCACTCTCGACATGAAGCCGCTCACTATAATATACCATGTATTTTTTATTGGTTTCCTTGACCTTTTGCTTAGCTAGATTTAATTGCTCAAGGGTAGTAAAGGGTGCTTTGTCTGTAAAATAGTCCTTACCGCTATCCATAACCCTCATTCCTAGGGGAGCACGTTCTGAAGTTACAGCTGCACCGGCTACCATCATTACGTCCTTGTCACCTAATATTTCCTCTTCACTAGAAGCAACTTTTACTCCCGGATAGGCTTTACAGAAAGCCTCTACTTTTTTGGGATCCGGATCATATACGGACTTTAATAGACCACCTGCTTCTATAAGGCCGTTACACATTCCATAGATATGTCCATGATCAAGAGCTACTGCAGAGAAGACAAAGTCCCCCCTATCACAGACCGGTTTGGGTTTACCTTTAGGTGCATAATTCATACCATCAGATCTTGACATAATACATGTCCTCCTTTTTGCTATATTATTGTAGGGGCTATATAAGTAGAAAAGATCCAAAAATTGAGTAGTTTATTTATATGAACTACCTATTGTAATGGTCTCATCATCAAAATTAGCCGTGTGAGTTTTCTTTTCATAGAAGTATTTTGCATTCTTTAAGATGCCCTCTACGGTATAGAAGGGATCATCTTTGGCTATAGGCAGTTTTACAGCTTGATTTGTAGACCCTGCCTTATAGATAGCAGTTATAAGCTCGATAGTATCCCTGCCGTCTTGGCCTGTAATTAAGGGTTCTGTCCCTTTTTCTATTGCAGTCAATACATCATCTATTTGACCTTGATGGCCCTGGTGGTCTAGCTGGGGTAGAGAATTATAATGATTGCTTATCTCTTCTTCAAGCTCTGAATTCCTTTCGGGGAAACCATTGCTCCTGGAGGTAGATGCATAGACTTTCCATGGAGCAGAGATTCTGGCTTTTTCACCTTGGAAAATAATCTGTTGTTCTTCACCATGGTGGATAACTGAACTTGTTATCTGTCCCAAGACACCTTTGGGATACTTAAGTATGGATACAGATATATCTTCAATTTCTGCATTATCATGGGCTGCATTACTGAGCACTGCTGTAACCTCTTCCGGCAGTCCCATCATCCAACTTAGCATATCTATATGATGAACTGCGTGATTAAGAGTACATCCGCCACCTTCTTTTTCCCAGGTTCCCCTCCACCATAAGTCATAATAACAATGTCCTCTCCACCACAAAGAGTCTACTTGAGCATGGAGGACCCTGCCTATTAAACCTGTATCAAGGGTTTTTTTCAGATTCATAATAGGTGTACGGAATCGGTTCTGTGCTATAACAGAAAAAGTTCCCTTACTATTTTTGGCCGCTTCCATAATAGCGTCACACTCTTCTAGGGAAGATGCCATGGGCTTTTCTAGAATTACATGTTTGTTGTCCTTCAAAAAATCAATGGCTATCTCGGCATGGGTATAGGGAGGAGTACAAATGCTTACTAGATCCACATCATCTCTACCTAGTAGGGCTTTGTGAGAATCGTGAACTTGTGCATCCAAAGAAAAATCCTTGGCCTTGGCTTCAGCTTTCTCGGGATAGATATCAACTAGATGAACTATCTCACACCTATCCGGAAAAGCAAGATATCCCTCTATATGGGCCGGTGAAATGTTTCCTGTTCCTATTATGGCTACTTTTAGCATGAAAACCATACCTCCTAAATAGTTAAATTTTAGATGTTCCTATCCATAACAATGTTTGTGCAGCGAAACCAATACCTGACTAGTATAAATTTATAATAACATGGGTTGCTAATATAGTACATGGAATATATAATTATATTTGTACAATCTTACTGTATTATTCATTAAAGCATCCCCCGATTTGCACAAATTTGAAGTATATTGATAGGGAAGGTGACTTTTGTGTACGATTCCATGCTTATGCAAAGCATTCAACCCCATTTTGTTCATATTGTGAACAGAATATGTACCCCCTCATGGGAGATTAAAAAAGGCCATATAAAGGCCAACAATCTTATGCTAATCTATGAGGGTCAAGGCTCTTTTATGGTTAACGGTGAAAAGTTTAAGGTATCCAAAGGAGATTTGATTTACTGTAAATCTGGAGACCTGCGCTCAGCCCATACATCCACCGATAAATTAATGAAGACCTATGCCATAGATTTCTATTATACCTGCCCAGAATTTTCAGATGAGGGTTGGAAGTGCTATACCCCTCCTTTGCCCTTTGATACAGTACAAAAGATTGATAACAACTATGTGCTTACAAAGCTTATATCCTTATTTGATACTTTAGCCAATACATGGGTTAGCCGGAAACGGAATAAACTGGCAATTTGTCGCACTACTTTTACCGATATTATAGGCCTTATAATAGATTGGAAATCTGGCTATTCATTTGACTTTGCAAAATTGGAAAGGGTGGAAAAAGTAATAAAATACATNTCTGAAAACTACCAGCAAAAGCTAACACTTGAAATGCTANCCCATGAGGTAGGCATCAGCATTTCCTATTTAAGCAGTATTTTCAAGGAAATCACAGGGACTTCGCCTATTAACTATCTTATGGATATTAGAATGTTTAGGGCCAAAACACTACTATTAGAAGGAGTTTCAGTTTCTCAAACAGCTGAGCAGGTTGGCTTTATGGATGTACACTATTTTAGTAGATATTTTAAAAAATATGAAGGGATATATCCTACCCAATACTACAATAAAAACAGCAGTTTAACCGGGAGTCTTAAATATTCATCTAAGAAGCTATAAGATCTTTATTGGGATCTGGTCCTTGTCAATAAATCATATTAGAGGAATTATAACTTGGCAGATAGCTTATATTATTATACAATAGATATAACAAAAGAAAATCATTGAGTGGAGGTAACTATTTATGAAGAAACAGGCTTTCAATCCTTATCTTCCGTCTTGGGAGTATATTCCTGATGGAGAGCCCTATGTATTTGGAGACCGGGTATATGTATATGGTTCCCATGATCAATTTAGGGGTCATGCCTACTGTTTAAATGATTATGTTTGCTGGTCAGCGCCCGTGGATGATTTGGGTAATTGGAGATATGAAGGAGTTATCTATCCAAAGACCTCGGACCCTTTGAATGAAGATGGTGAAATGTGTCTGTACGCTCCTGATGTTACAGTGGGACCAGATGGTCGCTACTATCTCTACTATGTACTCGATAAGCTCAGCATTGTATCTGTTGCGGTATGTGATGAACCTGCTGGCAGATATGAGTTTTATGGATATGTACAATATCCCGATGGGACTCGATTAGGAGAGAGGGAGGGTGATGAGCCTCAGTTTGACCCTGCTGTACTTACAGAAGGTGATAGAACCTATCTCTATACTGGATTTTGCTTCCCTGGTGATAAATCCAGAAGTGGAGCAATGGCAACGGTATTAGGTCCGGATATGCTCACTATAATAGAAGATACAGTATTTGTTTTACCAAGTGAGCCATATAGTGAAGGAACTACTTTTGTAGGAAATGAGTTTTTTGAAGCGCCCTCTATCAGAAAAAGAGGAGATACTTATTACCTTATCTATTCATCTATAGCCCTTCATGAATTATGCTATGCTACCAGTAAGCATCCTACTAAGGATTTTGTTTATGGTGGTGTAGTAAGCAGTAATTGTGATTTACACATTGATTCATACAAGCCTGCTGATAAACCTATGTACTATGGTTGGAATAATCATGGTAGTATTGTAGAAATCAATGGTCAATGGTATGTGTTCTATCATAGACATACCAATGGTACACCTTTCTGCAGACAGGGGTGTGCAGAGCCAATTGAGTTTAGGGAAGACGGCTCTATAATACAGCCAGAAATGACCTCCTGTGGATTAAATGGTGGCCCATTAGTAGGAAAGGGTGAATATCCCGCATATCTAGCCTGTAATCTTTTCTGCAAACACGAAGCCATGTATACAGGTACTGAAGGATTATGGATGGATGCCAGGTTCCCAAAGATCACCCAGGATGGAAGAGACGGGGATGAAGAGCTTGGCTATATTCAGAATATGAGAGAATCTGCAACTGCTGGCTTTAAATACTTTGACTGTAAGGGTATAAAAAAGGTGTCCATAAAAGTCCGTGGATACTGTAGTGGAGAGTTTGAGGTAAAGACTGCCTGGGATGGCGAGGCCTTGGGTAGTATNCCTGTAAGGTTTTCCAATCAATGGAAAGAATATACGGCGGATATTGCTATTCCCGATGGGGTTCAGGCCCTTTATTTCACCTATAAGGGTGATGGCAGTGCGGCATTAAAATCCTTTACACTTAGTTAATCAGACCTTAGGAGAATCTAACATCATAGATAAATAGGACAACCAAGAAACTTATACAAACTATTAATAGGCTTTATCTATGGGGTTCTATATACCCCGTAGATACTGCTACCTTGTTCATACTTAGAATTCTGAAATACTCATGGCAAAAGAAATAGCATATTTTTGCCACAAAGCGAAACGATTAGCTCTATGCTTTATCCCACAGATGACTTACTTGCACATTGATATTTGTAATCTTTACTGGCTTTATATACCCATGATGGAGCTTTAGTCTACCCTATATGTATAGCTACTGTATTGTTGTTATTACTAGCTAAAAAATATAAAAAGTGAGGGAGTTATTATGAATAATTATAATGTAGAGTTAGTTCCGTATAAACCTAAATATGAAGCAATGCCTCTTGAAAAACGCAAGGCTATTTTGTCTGAGCGAAATGTGTGCAGCCTGGCCCCATCCCAGGAGTATGCCGACTCTATCAGTACTGGCAATGGATACCAACGAATTGACATATTGGGAGATCCTTACAATGATGAGCTAGCTTTCTGGCATGAAAGACTCTATGAGCCCAGATGGGNCGANACACCGGAACCACCGGATTTGACTGGAGTTATGCCAGAGGTGCGCAGNCTTTTGCTTGAAGGGAAGCTTGAAGAGGCAGGAGATNTAATCCACCAGGCACAGATGGATGCTGGNTTTGGTCCACTTATGAACAAATGGAACGACAATATTATTCCACCGAGCAGCCTGCGGTTACATAGGGCTTTTTGGCTGGCCATTAAGCAGCCAGAATCTTCTAAAACGGAAAACTACTTGCGTTGGCTAGATATGTTGACCGGTAAAGTTACTGTTCAGTGGGAAAACGAAGAAGGGTCATTTGCACGTGAA
>JGI24707J26582_10003862_pt1 | contig 10600 bp, 7 predicted proteins | sample BioPla1DNA1_FD_26582 | JGI IMG/M metagenome (IMG submission 26582) | reverse complement strand
ATTCTATTGCATGGAACAACTCAGCCGGTTCCGCCTATCCAAACTTCTATGCCGTTGAGGCAAAGAATTGTATCGTGGAAGGTGGTTATCCCGGAATATCAATATTGGCATCTGACCCTTTATTCCTTAATGCAAGCTCTAATGATTTTAGAATTAACATAAAATCGCCTGCAGTTGATCAGGGCAATATTGCTCTTCTTCCTTCCGGAATCACCAGGGATTACAGAGGTTTTGACCGTGTACAAAATNCATTGNTTGACCTTGGTCCTTTTGAAGGAGGTATAGCAACCCCACTTCAGGTTTCACCTGCTGATCGTGAAGTTGTAGGACTTGATAACGGAAAGGTAACCCTTGTTTGGGAATGGCAGTCAACAGTTCCATCCGATATTCAATCCTACCGGATTGAATATGTGGTAAACGGAGGTGCTACAAATTTAGTTGACAGTATTAACAAGATCAACCTTTCATATGAAGTATCAGGACTTTACGCATCTGATGGGGTCAGGTGGAGAGTGGCAGTTAGAACTACTGATAATGACTTGTATTATTCTCCATGGTCTGAGTTTTATATCGAAAGAGGGCATCCTATCTATGTAAAACCAGATGCAACGGGAACAGGAAATTCATGGAGTGATGCTACAGATTTGCAAACTGCCCTTCAGTTAGCGGTATTTGGTGATGAACTATGGGTTGCTGCCGGAGTATATAAGCCAACATCCGGAGACGACCGTGGTATAGCCTTTGAAATTAAAGAAGGGCTTAAGCTATATGGTGGATTCAGTGGAACAGAGACAAGCCGCGAGCAAAGGAACCATCTGGCTAACCAGAGTGTACTCAGCGGTAATATTGGTCATCCGGATTCCATTAACCATAACTCATACCATGTAGTAATTATTAGGGGTGAGGTAAGTGTACCTGTTAGTTCGGCAACCGTAATTGACGGATTTATTATTGAAAAGGGGCGTGCCTCATCTCCTTTCAGTGATAATGATAAGGGAGGAGCATTGATAATTAATAACGGATCCCCTCTGATTATTAATACTGTCTTCCGCGAAAACTATGCATTCAGCGGAGGAGCTGTTGCCGTGCTTGGTAATAGTTCGGCTCCTGGATTTGGAAACGTAGTATTCCTGGCAAATGAATCGCGGGATGACGGTGGAGCTGTCTATTCAAATGCGTATCCGGAGTTTTATAACAGCCTCTGGTATGGTAATACTGCCGGTAGATGGGGTGGTGCTGTTTATGGACAAACAGCCAATAGAATTAAGGTTGTTAATTCTATATCACGCAATAGCGCTTCTCAGCTTTCTGGTGATGATATCCGTAACGCATCCGTGACTGCATCTATATATCTGAATGCTGCAGGAACCGGTAACTTCGATATAGATCCCGGTTTTGTAGATGCTGAGGAAGGAGACTTCAGGGTCGGACCTTATGCTCCGGTACTTGATAAGGGAGTAGAGGTTCCCGAATGGCTGGAAACTGACTTTGCAGGACAGCCAAGAATCCTGAACGGAAAGACTGATATTGGAATCTATGAAGGTTATCTGAATACGGTAGTACCTGAGTCTCCGGCTGATGGAGAAGCTGCAGCACCTGAAGATGGACTGCTTACCCTGAAATGGAAGTGGTATGATAGCAANCCCGGAGATGTAAGCAATTANACNNTGCTCTACTCTCTCAATGGTGGAGAGTATGAAGAAGTAACTGATATTGCTGGAGAGGAATATGTACTGGAAGGCTTACAGTCACTTGACGAGGTTAGTTGGAGAGTAATAAGCATACATAATGACGGAAGCAGGCGTTTGGGTCCTGTATCTGAATTTAAGGTAAACAGGGGACACCCTATCTATGTTAAACCTAATGGTAATGGTGCAGGAACATCCTGGGATGATGCCGCATCTTTGCATGAGGCCTTGTTTATGGCAGCAGAGACAGATATCCTATGGCTTGCTGCAGGGTACTACTTGCCGGTTAACAAATATCCGGTAGATAATGACGACAGGAATGTATCATTTGAACTGAAGAGTGGAATAAGCTTAATAGGAGGGTTTGCGGGAACTGAGACAGCTATCGGGCAGCGCGACCTGTTAACTAACCGGACAATAATCACTGGAGATATTGGAAGTCCTCAAGCCAATGCAGACAACAGTTACCATGTATTGCGTGCTATTGGAACTCCTGCCAATCCGCTTAAAGGAATAGTAATTGATGGAGTAACAATACAGCTAGGCTATTCAACTTCAAATGGAGCAGGTCTTTTTGTTGAGAATGCATCGCTGAAGGTAGTCAACAGCAAGTTTTTAGAAAATGTGGCTGCGACCAATGGTGGAGCTGTTAGCATTGATGCCGGATCTGAAGTCGTTTTTGCTAATGTGATATTCTCCGGTAACTCAAGTGGAACTGCCGGAGGTGCTGTGTGGGCAGCAGGTAATGTTGTATTTCATAACTGTCTGTGGTATGGAAACCACGCAGGTTATTACGGAGGAGCTCTCTTTGCGGCCAGTGGCCAGGTATACAACTCGATATTCCAGGGTAATATAGCCCCAAACAATCCAAATATTTACGGCAGTACAGTGACCTATTCAATGATACAGGGAGGATATACCGGAGTTGGTAATATAGATGCCAATCCATTGTTGAATAATCCCGGAGAAGGTGATTTTATGCTTCGTAAGGAGTCCCCTGCCGTTGATAATGGAAACGCTGAGTTGCTACCCGACTGGCTTGACTTTGATTACTTTGGCAGACCAAGGATAGATGGCAATGGTTTGGATCTTGGTCCAATTGAAGGCTATATCGATATGGATCTTAAGGCTCCTCGTCCTGTATCTCCGGTTGATGGAACAGTGCTTGACAAGGAGACAACCAGTGTAACAGTAGAATGGGAGTGGGCAAGTACTCAGCCGGCAGGAATCACTGGATACGACGTTGAATACAGGGTAAATGACGACGAGTTCCAGGTCATAACAGATATTACTGATATGTCAAGAGTGATACCTGACTTAAAACCCGGTGATGAGGTGAGGTGGAGAGTTAGGGCAAGGAAAGCTACAGAGGTTCTGGACTGGTCTGATTACTTCAACTTCTCAATTGAAGAGTCCAACTTTATCTTCCTTCCCGGAGCAGAGGCCTTTGATGTAAACATATGGCCCAATCCTATGCCTGTAGGTGGAGGAGAACTGAATATTGAAGTTCCCGGTACTTTAAAGCATGCAGTATTAAGAATTTACACTATTAACGGGCAAATGCTTCAGGAGCACAGGGGTCTGACCGGGAATAAATTTACTATTGATATTGTTACCCTACAGCCGGGCGTGTATCTGGTTGTAATAGAGGAAAATGGACTTGGGGTAGGAGCTGAAAAACTAATTGTTAAGTAGGATTTTTGCTGGCTTGTGCAGGAATTGCTTACAAATTATAAACCTTGTTATGCAATTGTTCATTTTTATGCATTAATTTGCTTATGAATTGTTCGAAAATTGCGTGATTTATTTTAATTTCGTATTAAACTTGAGTCTGAGAGAAGGTGTAGATGATAATTTATAACTTACTAAATAATAAGCATGGAGACCAACGTACAAATAGACAACCTAGATAAAAAGATCCTTTCCCTAATCACTAAGAATGCCCGTATTCCATTTCTTGAAGTAGCCCGTGAGTGTAAAGTCTCAGGTGCTGCGATTCATCAGCGCATCCAAAGGCTTGTGAATATTGGCGTGATCAAGGGTTCGGAGTTTGTTCTTAATCCTGGCAAGATAGGTTTTCACACCTGTGCCTTCATCGGAATATTTCTGAAAAAGGCAAGCCTCTTTGATAAAGTAGTAGCAATGTTGGAGCAGATACCTGAAGTAGTGGAATGTCATTATACTACTGGTCAGTACGCCATCTTCATAAAGATTTATGCTCAAAGCAATGAGCATCTGAAGAGGATACTTCACGACAAGCTTCAGGCCATTCCCGGGATTTCATCAACTGAAACCATTATCTCACTTGATGAGTCCTTCAAGCGTCAGCTACCTATTGAGTAACCAAAGTGAAGTTTTTTAAAATATTAAGGGTGTTCCGGGAGGAACCCCCTTTTTTTATACCTTGATACCAGACATTGAGGCTTTGGATTCCCCGCCAATAACCAGTTCAATACGACTTATCTGTACCCCGAATTCGCCAGAGTGAACTATCATAACTTCTTTACCCGCTGCATTTTTGACAAATAGAGGTTCTTCCATAAAGGTGTGGGTATGTCCTCCGAGGATCAGATCTATACTTCTCGTCCCTGTAGCAACTTTCAAGTCATCCTCTTTGGCTTTGTCGGATTCCAGACCAAGGTGACTGAGGGCTATTACAATATCGCAATCCTTTTCTTTTTTCAGATACCTGGCAGTTTCTTCTCCTTTTTCAATAGGATTAAGGTATTTCAGACCTGCGTGACAAGTCGGAGATACCAAACCGGAAAGATCTATGCCCAGTCCGACAACACCAATACGTGCATTACCCTTTTCGAAAATCTTATAGGGCACAAGGAGACCCTCAAGTGGAGTTCCACTCACATCGTAGTTGCAGTTAATAAAGGGAAAGGAAGTCTGCTTAATAAGTCCGGCCAGGTGGTCCATGCCCTTGTCAAACTCATGATTACCCAGGGTGGCAGCATCGTAGCCCATACGTGCCATCAGTTCCATTTCCGGAGTTCCCCCATAGAGATTGAAGTAGGGAGTTCCCTGTACAACATCTCCGGAGTCCAAAAGCAGGACATGCTCGTTTTCGAGCCTGGTCCTCCCAATAAGTTCGGCTCTACGTGCAAAACCACCCCTGTTGGCATAGCGTGCATCGGTTGCTGCCAGTGGTTCTATATGGCTGTGAACATCGGATGTATGAAGTATCACAACCCTTGTGATTTTTTTCTTTTTCCCGGATAATACAACTGAGGGTACTGCGAGCATCAATGATGCGACACCTACCTGCTTTATAAAATCTCTTCTGCTTGTCATAATCTTGCTGTTTTTGCTCCTCTTGCCTGACTCAGGTGTCCAATACGAGATAACTCTTCCTCCAACGATGCTCCTTAAACCTGCAGACGGACTGAGGCCTTACTTAATTACAGTGATTCTGGNNATNGTATCAGGNNTCAGNNNNTTNCCCTGNNAANGTTCCTTTTTGATATGTTCTATTATCAGGTCTCTCACAGGAATGTTGGTTGCAATAATGGTATCCGCCCTTTGAAACATAAAGAATTTGTCACCACCCGAGGCGATGAAGTCGNATGTAAACAACCAGTAACTTTCTTCCGGATTTAGTTCTTTACCTGCCACTATAATGTTACTCGCAGTACTGTCAGCTAATAATGTAAATGAGGCGTTTGAAAGGCCTTCACCATATCTGTGTGCAATGTGATCGAAAACTTCCTTCAGGAGGCTGCCGTTCAGCCTAACGGCAGTAAGATTATTGTCGAAGGGCATGATCTGGAAGGCATCAACGAGTCTGACTTCGCCCTCAGGCAGAGGAGCCCGTATTCCCCTGACATTTACCAGTGCCATAGTACTTCCGTATTCTATGTCTTGTTGGTTTAATATTTCCAGACCGGCATTATAAACTATATCACCAACCAGGGATGAAAGAGTTCCTTCCGGTTTGTCGGAAATCATTGTTGCTGATGAATAACCTATTACCTCATTCATTGTGGAATCTAATTGAGTCCGGTAGGGCTCAATAAAGGCAATAGCGGCTGAATCACCTTTAAGTGTGCTGTCTATTGAAATAAATTCCCATGATGAGATACTGTGGGAATTGGNTCGCCCGGAACAGGCACTAAGAATCAGGGAAACCAGGATAATACTCTGAAATACAAGACGCCTCATACTCTATAATTTTGCTGCTAAAGATAGAAAAAGATTAACCACCGTTTTTCTATAGGTGATTGATTTAAATCAGAAATCCAGCTATCCCTTATTATAGCCGGGATTTAGAAATACCTAATAGAGCGGGTACTGCCATCGTCACGTGACTTGGCTTTGGGAGAGGAGAATTCCCTGTCCACATTTGGAGAAATAATACTGTGGATGTCAATCGACAGGGTGAGTTCCTGGAAGTTGAATAAGTTTACCGACTTACTCCCTAGTGGAAAGTCATAGGAATAAGTAATACCTATGTTTTCGTTGACTTGTGCACCAAGAATCAGCGAGGCTGCATATCCCGGTCTGATAGACCCGCCTGCAGTAAGCATCCCATCATAGTTGTACAGTGCAGTAATATCATAAACCATCTCCATACCCTCTTCAAACCTGAACAGGGTGGCCAGCTTTGCACTGTGATAATCAGATATGCCAATATTTGCACCTGCAGACATATAATATATCTGGTTATATCTGAACTGCCTGCCTGCTGCGTCGGGATATTCTATTTCTGAAGCCAGTATCCTTGGTATTGAAAACCCGATGTAATATAATGGCGAGTATAGCATCAAACCAGCACCAAAGGATGGTGTAATCTCATTCTCAATATCGCTTGCAAAGTTGGGGTCACTTCCATCGTTAAGCTTTATATCACTGAGTTTAACGCGGTAACTGTTGATGCCACCATTGATACCCAGCGAAAGAAAATGGCTGTGATTGATCTTCAAGAGATAGGAGTATGCCAGAGAAGCATGATTGGCCATTACTGGACCTGCAATATCTGAATAAAAACTGGCTCCTACAGACATCATTGTCTCGTTGATGGGAGCATGGGTGTTGAGCATAAAGGTCATGGGAGCACCATCCACGCCAACCCACTGTTGTCGTGTGGCTATATCAACAGCCAGAGAGTTTCTGCCACCTGCAAATGCCGGGTTAATCAACAGAGGATTGTTTGCGTGTTGGGTGAAATATGGATTTTGCTGTGCTGACAGGCTAAGTACAATAAAAAGCATAGTAGCTGCCGCTATGCACCTTCTAGTTCTTTCTACTATGCTTATGCCGTATCTTTTAAGTGTCATCTCTTACCTGCTCAGATATACAAAACCCTTGAAACTTTCTAATCCCCGTATTTCGATAAGATAGTAATAAGTCCCGCTTTCCATCTGCTTCCCCTTATAGATCCCCGTATTGGCCACTCCATCCCAGTTATTGTTCCAATCCTTGCTCTCATATACAAGCACACCTGCCCTGTTGAAGATGTTTATCTCAATATTGGCGAAGTTAAGGAAGTCGGGAATATTGAAGGTGTCATTGATACCGTCGCCATTGGGAGAAAATCCTTCAGGGATAAAGTATATTCTTTCGGGCTCCTTGTTGAGGTTAAAAACAACCAGGCTTCATCACAATCACCTTCGGCATCACAGACCCTATAGAGTATTGAGTCTGTCTCGAGTCCGTAGCTCCGTAAGTCAGGAACAATCAGGAGCTCACTGCTGACCTGACTTGTGCCCTTACTCAAATCACGGAGTATCTCGAGTGTGATAGGTTTATCGTACAGGAACTCGTCATTCTTGAGTACATCCAGTTTAACATTCTTGGTCTGAAACAGGATCAAAGTGTCATTATGGGCAATAGGGGCAAAGTCATAATCTTCAACAACCACTCTGACCATGGCTCTTCCACACTCATTGTAGTTGTTACATATCTGATAAGTCAGTGAATCACTGCCTGTGAAGTTCTCGCCGGGAGTATAAATTATAGTATAGTATGAGGTAACAACAGCCTTGCCACGCTTTGGTCCATCTACAACATCTATCCTGGAGATTCCCTGACTTATGCCGTAGTCATTTTTTGAAATGTTAATCTCAACAGGGGTCATCTCAAAAGTACGGGCAAAGTCGTTGTTGGCAATAACAGGGGTATTTGCTTGAATATCACCCACGGAAATACCCTCAACTGATACATTTGACAAATTTTGTCCGTACGTCGAAGCTATTGATATGAGTAAAAGTATAGTATATAGAGTTCTTTTCATCTAATACCAAATCTTTGCCCGGTTTGGGCAGGTTTTGTATTAACGTAGATTGCCCCTGTTAATTGCCCAAAAATAACAATTAGAGACTAACGTTTAAACAAGCCGCCTTTTTTCCTGTACTTTGCGTCGGGATTTACGATTGGATCTCGTTCGGAACATGGAAGAGAACGAGTCTTTTTGTCGTAGCAGAAATTATAGCCAAACACTAGCAGGTAGGCACTTCCATAATGTGTTTGAGCGCCGGTCAGTCCGAGCTGGTGTTCAAGTCCCACATTAATCCCCTTGTAATTGATACCTCCGGTAACGGCGAGTCCCAGACTTTTACCGAATTTGGAGTCCACATTCCGTCTGTAAGCAATAACACCCCAAAATGAAAAGTCTTGATTAAAGGTTGGAATATCCAGTTTCATATTAAGATCAAGCCTGGTATCCTGTAGCGAGTTGCGCCTGTAATATATTTGCGGTTCAAACCAGATATCACGTGTCGGATACTTGAAGTAGGTACCTGCATGTACGTGAAAGTCAACTGGCAGTTCCGGTTCATATTCTGAGTCGTACAGAGGATTGTTTTGTGGTAGAATGTTGGTTGCAGCAGCCCCCACGTGATACTTGCCAATACGAAGCAGCATACCTGTATTGGCGTTGTAGCCAATACCGCTTTCCTTGTTTCCACTTACAACAGGGTCAATCCCGACACCTCCCTCAAAGTTACTTTGATCTACAGTTGCCTGTTCAATCAAGGCACCAAGGCCGAAGACAAGTGATGTGTTTGTGCCGTTACGGTTTTCCTTAATCTTAATCTCGACTGAGAAAGCCTGCATCAAACTCATCTTGCGGTTGTGACCATTACGGTCATTGAATATATAAGTTCCGGATCCCACATTACCACCAGCAGGCATCTGCGCAGCAAATAGCTGGGTGGTAGGTGCTAGATCGGTTCCAAACCATTGACGCTGATAAAATCCGTTGACGCTTACGCATGTTCTGTTAAAGCCTGCCGCCGCTGGATTCATTAAGAACATGTCATAGACATACTGGTTAGTGACAAAGTACCTTTGTGAAGATGCCATTGTAACTATTAGCAGGAGGCCTGTGACAAGTATGATTCTNANTNTCGACATAACAACAATTCCGGTTAAGGGTTAGAGACCGGGAACCCCCGAGGGTTCCCGGATTCTTTGGTTTATTATCGTTTCAAGGTAACATTACCTTTCAGGTATTTATCAATTGGCAACAGATGAATTACGTACCAGTAGTCATCGGATGGCAAAGGACGATTCAGATATTCTCCGTCCCATGCAGGATCTGAAGCCTTGTACTTCCTCAATAGTTTTCCATATCGGTCATAAATATAGATGATGGACTCTGGTAATTTTTCGATGCCTATAATCTCCCACCTGTCGTTAAAGCCGTCGTTGTTGGGTGTAAAGAAGTTGGGTACCTCCAGATTCAGAGTTGTCTCGAGAAGGAAGGCTTCACTGTCTTCGCAACCATTGGCGTCAATAACATATACAGTATAATTGCCGTTTGGTAGATTCTTGAATACGTTATCTGACTGCGGTGCATTATTGTTTAGGGCATATTGAAGAGGTGCAGTTCCGTTTTCGGCAAATACCACTATTTGACGGAACAGAGTCGAATCAAGGTAGGCAATTACAGGATTCGGGAACAGCTCTATATTAAATGTATCGGTATTCAACCAGCAACCATCAGATACTTCAACCATGTAACTTCCTGCTGCAGTAGCCATCAATATCTGCTGATCACCAACCTGATCACCTGTTTCCATATTAAACCATCTGTAACCTGTAATAGGCACCTCTATCGGATCATCAGATGTAGAATCAAAATAGATTACAAACTCGCCTGCATTCAGTTCGGTGCTAAAAGGAACTCCGTCCTTTGGTTCGCATTCTGCAAGGTCAGCACCTGCCTCATAGTAGGTAGGCGGGGCCAGAAGTACAGACTGACTGGCAGTTGACCAGCAGTTGTATTCATTTACTACTCTTATCACGTTTACAGTATCACTGAGGCTTGCAATACGCCTTCTTTGACCTCTGTACAGATTGTCGTGCCAGATCATATCGGTCCAGTTTACAGAATCACCCTGAGCTTCAATCTCAACAGGAAGATTTACCGGACAAATATCGACCATGTTAGGACCAAAATATACTGTTGGGAAGTCCTTCCAGATAACCTCTGCCTGATCGCTGCCTTCGCAACCATATTCACTATAAACAGATACACTGTAGGTACCTCTCAGAGCTTCAATAGAACTTTGGTTCCTGATGCTACGACCTGAAGGTAGAGTCCACAGTATTGTATAACCGTCAGCAGCTGAGTAAGGTACACTTAGTGTTACCTGTTCATCAGGACATACAGTAACATCATCAATACTTACATTCGGAATAGTACCCAGACTAACCTGAGCTGTTTGTGAAGTAACACAACCGTTTCTGTCGGTTACTTCCAGAGTAAGCGATTGTGCAGCATTTACTGTGTAGCTGTTAGTGCCGGCAACTCCATTCCATAAGTAGCTTACATAACTTGGTCTGGATTCGATAGTGATTGTTTCACCCGGACATACAACACCGTCAGTAAGTGTAAACTTAGGAGCTTCCAGTACTGTAACTGTAACGTCATCACTCGTTACACATCCGTCATCACTAGTAAT
>JGI24707J26582_10003857_pt1 | contig 10606 bp, 13 predicted proteins | sample BioPla1DNA1_FD_26582 | JGI IMG/M metagenome (IMG submission 26582) | reverse complement strand
TAATTGTTATATCGTTCCACATACAAAAATATCCAATAAAATACAAATTTAAATAGTGATATAAAACAAGGAGGAGAAACTAATGGAAAAAAAAGTAAAAGTTGATTTTTGTACAACATGCAGGAAAAATACAGAATACAATTTACAAAAACAAAATATAAAAAAAGTTATTAGAAACAAAGAATACGCATTTAATATCACTTCTGCAGTTTGTAAACAATGCAAAAAAGAAATGAATATTCCTGGTTTAATCGATTTAAATATTAAGGAAATAGATGAACAGTATAGAAAAAAAGACTTAGATAAAGAAAAACTAATTGAAGAAGTTAGTCAAGATTTAAGAAATAAAATTATATATTAAAAAAAGAAAGAAGAGGAAAATAAAATGAAAAACTTACACAGAACAGAAAACGCAGACTACACAATTACAGAGGAAAGTATCATAAATGATTTAGCAATATTAAATGGAGAAGTAATAATTCAAAACACGACAGACAACTTAAAGATGAAATTATTAGAGGAATTGATTTCCGATAAATTTAAAATTGATTTCTTAATTGATGTTATAACTGGAACTCCATCATTGCTAAAAATCACATACTTAGAAAGTAAAGCTAAAAGACTTCTAAAAATTACTATTGACTTAGAAGATGAAGAAGTGAAAATTAATCATTTAGGTGTTGGAAAGTTAAGTTTAGATTTAGAACCGCATTGGTTACTTGAAGATGAAACAATTGAAAAACTATACACGATAATGATTGAAAGAATAAAGGGGAAAACGAATGAGTGAAAAATTCAACAAAACTCAGTATGATATTGAGTTTAATCGAAAAAACTACCGCAGAGTAGAAATTAGACTCAATATTAACACCGAAAAGCACCTAATAGAGCATTTAGAAAAACAACCCAACAAACAAGGATACATCAAATCCTTAATCGAAAAAGACATAGAGAGCCTTAAATAAAGGTTCTCTTTTTTTACGGTATAAGAAACATTATGCGAAATTTGGAACATTTAAAAAAGATGACACTCGGTACGTATTTAAATTGTTATATAGTATAAGTGTAAAATAAACAAATATTTTAATAAGCATATTGTTTTCATATAAAATCCTTCTTTTCGTAAAAGTGCATCTTACAGGTGCATTTTTGCGTTTTAGGAAGTAGAAAGGGAAATTATGAAGTGTAAGAAGTGTTACAGAGAAATGAAAAGAGTACAAGATGGTGATAGTAATAACTTTTATTTTAAGTGTTCTAACTGCGGAAATGAATTAGGAAGAATAGAAGTAAAAGAAGTTATAGAAACATTAAATGAAGAGGTAAAAGAAAATGATGTTAAAACTGAATGACTACACAATAATTAATACAAATGAAATATCGCTATTAAATTTAAACTCAAATTATGTATATTTAAACGGCGACACGTTGAAAGTTACAGATGATGAAATGAAATTCATATTAAACAACATTGAAGTAACAGAACCTAAAATTGAAAAGGTGGTGAAGAAAAATGTCAAAGCAACCACAAGAAAAACCGCGAAAGCTAAGGACACCGTATAAATTTAAAAGTGCTATTGATTTGCAAGAAAAAATAGATGAGTATTTTGGATACTGCGAAGAATATAATCAAGTGCCTAACATTATGGGAATGGCAGTATATTTAAATGTTTCAAGTGAAACCTTGCTAAACTACGAGAAAAATAAAAGTGGTAAAAGACCTACTTATGCAAGAATTGTAAAAGAGGCTAAAGAGAAGATTGTTAGTTATAAGGTACAGAAACTTTATAACAGTAGAAACGCAACAGGTGTAATATTTGATTTAAAAGTTAATCATGGGTGGCAGGACAAACAAGTAATTGAACAAGACTTAACAGTTAAAGGAATTGAGGACTTATTAAGAACAAAAAGGGATATAGAAGTATGAGTTTAATGCGTTTAGATGAGTACATACAGACTTATAATAAAATTACAGATAAAAAAGGTAATTTAATAAAGTTTAAATTTAACAAACAACAACAAGCAATTTATGATGTGATACGTAAAGACAAAGAAAACGGAAAGCCAAGTAGAATTATTATTCTAAAAGGTAGGCAGTTTGGTGTATCAACATTCACGGATTGCTTTTTAGTTTCAAGGATCATGACAAGATTCAACACAAACGCAATGATAGTGGCTCACGATTCACAAAGTACTGCTAACTTATACGGTATTTGCAAAAGAGCATATCAGAATTTACCACAAGAGTTAAAACCAATGACTAAATACGATTCAATGAACCAACTTGTATTTGATAATCCTGATAGTACAGGACCTAAAGGACTTAATAGTAGTTTAAGAGTTGCAACTGCAGGAGCAGAAGATATCGGTCGTTCTTTAACAATTCATTATCTACACATGAGTGAGTTTGCGTTTTGGAAGAAACAAGCAGAACAGTACTTAGGATTAATTCAAACAGTACCTTACGATGTCAATACACTGGTTGTGATTGAAAGTACTGCAAATGGTTATGATGAATTTAAAAAGATATGGGACAAGGCAGTAGCAGGAGAGAATGACTTTACGCCTTTATTCTTTAGTTGGCTAGATTTTGAAGAGTATCAAATGCCTTATACATGGTTTAAATTAACACAAGAAGAAAAAGAGTTCATGACAACTCACAAGTGTACATTAGAGCAGATAACCTGGAGAAGATACGCAATTGAAACCTTAGCAGGTGGAGATATAGAAAAATTCAATCAAGAGTACCCAACAACTCCACAAGATGCATTTATAAGTAGTGGTAGACCATACTTTGATACACAGTTGATAAGTAAACACTTAAACAAATGCATGAAAGGGAAAAAAGGCTACATCTTAAACGGAAAAATTATTGAGGACAATTCAAGTGATATAACATTCTATCAAGAAGTACAAGAGGGAGTTCCTTATGTATTAGGTGGAGATGCTGCAGGAGATGGTAGCGACTACAATGTTGCATGGGTAATTAACAATATAACTGATGAGATAGTGTGCAAGTATAGAACGTTAGATGATGAAAGTATATTCACTGAAACAATTAATGAATTGGGAAGATATTACAACAATGCATTAGTAGGATTAGAGGTGAATTTTAGTACATACCCAACTAAGACACTTGATGAAAAATATCACTACCCTAATTTATATGTGAGAGAACGTTTTGACACATATCAAGAGAAATATGTAAAAGCATTTGGATTTAACACTACAAGAAGAACAAGACCTTTAATTCTAGCTAACTTAAAAGATTATGTTAATAACGACATAACAAAATTAGCAGATGAGGACTTATTAAATGAAATGATGGTATTCCATAAAGATGAAAAAGGAAAGCCACAAGCATTAGATGGTTATCATGATGACTGTATCATGGCTCTAGCGATAACTTATTGGATTAGAGACCAACAGACAAGAATTAAACAAGAACCAATAGAAATAGAAGAAAGACCAAGCTATTCATACGATAGCTTTTTAAGTTATGGGGGTTAAAAGATGGAAATTATTTTAATTGTAGTTATTAGTTTAGGTTTAGCAATATTAAGCTATTACTTAGGCTATAAACAAGGAGAAAAGGAAAAGAAACCAACAGAGGAAGAAATTAAATTTATAAAAGAACTAACCAATCTTTTGACTTATGATGGCAAAGGAGACACAAGATGAAGATAAAAACCAAGCCAGAAGATATATTCAAAGAATATGAAAAAGGTAAAGACTTTAAAACTTCCATTGATTTATACGAGAACGTTGAGAAAAACCAACGTTTTTTTATAGGAGACCAATGGAAAGGTGTTAATGCACCTGGTTTAATGAAACCAGTATTTAACATGATAAAAAGAGTAGTTACTTTTTTTATAGCAATGATTGTAAGTGATGATATAGGAGTTAATTTAGAAAGTTTTTTTGAAGATGAAGAAAACGAGTTAACAACTAAGATAATCTCAAAAGAAATAGAAAAGATTATAGAAAAAACAAAATTAAAAGCAAAAATACGTACAAGCATTAAGAATTGTGCAGTAGATGGTGATACTGCAATGTATGTATCATTCAATCCAGATATTGAAACAGGGCAAGATGCACAAGGTGATTTAGAACTAGAGATTATAGACAACACTAACATTTACTTTGGTAATCCTTACTCAAGTGATATTCAAAAACAACCGTATTTGATAGTTAGCCAAAGGTTGTATTTAGACCAAGTAAAAGAATACGCAAAAGAAAACGGAGTTAGCGAAAGTGATATTGACAATATAATTGCAAACAATGAAAGTGAATCAAATTATTATGATGTACAGGAAGATGGGCTTGTAACAGTTTTAACTAAATTTTGGAAGGTAAAAAACACAATTGAAGTACCAAGCAAAATACAAGGCTACACACAAAAGAAAAACATAACAGAAGTGCATTACATAAAAGTTGTTAGAGATATAGTAATAAAAGAAGAAACAAACCTTGAATGTAGTTTATACCCAATTGCATACATGACATGGGAGCCACGCAAAAGGAGTTATCACGGACAATCGCCAATTACAGGACTTATACCAAATCAAATATATGTAAACAAATTATTTGCAATGAGTATGTTGTTTACACAAAATATGGGATTCCCAAAGATATTTTACGATTCACAACGTATAGCAGAGTATACAAATGATGTAGGAAGTGCAATTAAAGTACAAAATATGGATGCATTAGGAAGAGTTATGGATGGATTTAAGCCACCGGACTTTTCAAATCAAGTGTTAGCATTAATTGATAAAACAATTGACTATACAAGAGACATGATGGGAGCCTCGGATGCATCTTTAGGAAATGTTAATCCTAATAATACAAGTGCAATTATAGCCGTACAACAAAGCTCTAATATGCCTTTAGAATTACAAAGGCTAGCATATTTTGATTATGTAGAAGATATAGTGAGAATTATCATAGACCAGGTAGCAAGTAATTATGGAGTAAGAAAGTGTCAAGTACCTGGAGAAATAGCAGAGTTATATAACTTATATGAAACACAAATTGATGAAATTACAGGACAACCACTAGAAAGTAAATTGATAACAGTTGCAAACTTAGACTTTAGTCAATTAAAAAACATGAACATTGACTTAAACATTGATATCGGTGCTAGTACATTTTGGAGTGAAACTGCACAGATACAAACAATGGACAGTTTATTTAACAAAGGAATACTTAAGGATCCAGTACAGTATTTAGAAGGTATACCTGATAAGTACATAAAAAACAAATCAAAAATTATAGAAAACGTAAAAGCAGAAAAACAAAAACAAGAAGAATTACAACAACAAATGTTAAACCAACAAATGGAACAAGAAAACCTAGTCACCTAATAGGGTGGCTTTTTTTATGTCCGGAATGACTAAAAACTAAATTTTAGCCAACCATAGCTAAAGGAGATAGAAATGACAGATGAAATGAATGTACAAACCAGTACAGAAGAAACAACAAACGAGTTAATTATTGAAGATATACCAATCGAAGATGAAATTCAAGACCAATCAACAGAAACAGAACAAAGCGACAACGGAGAACAAATCGACCAAGAAACAGAAAACAAACCAACAATAAAAGTTAAATATAACGGTGCAGAGCAAGAATTAAGCTATCAAGATGCAGTAACTTATGCTCAAAAAGGAATGAATTATGACAAATTAATGCACAATTATGAAACTTTAAAAAACAGTCCTGAAAGGCAAATATTTGAAAGACAGGCACAAAGCTTAGGAATGAGCGTAAAAGAATATGCTCAATACTTAGATAACTTTCAAGTAAAATCGCTAGAAAACAAAGCATTACAACAATTACAACAAGCATACCCAAATGAAAATGCAGAAGTATTGCAACAATTAGCAAAATNACAAGTACAAGATTATCTAAGACAAAAACAAGCACAAGAATATCAAAAGGAACAAGAGAGATTACAAAGAGAAGAGGNCCTTTTCACAAATCAAGTGGAAAGGTTTTTAAATGCATACCCAAATGTAGATGCACACAACCTACCACAAGAAGTGTTGGAGTACATGTTACAAGGGGAAGAATTATTAAGTGCTTACAGGGCTTATGAAAACGACTTACTAAGAAACAAACTTACTGCAGTAGAAACAAACGAGAAAAACAGACAAAAGGCAGTAGGTGGATTAGCAAATGATAATGCAGGAGAAACAGAAAACGACCCATTCTTACAGGGTTTATTTGGAAAATAAAGGAGAATAAATTATGGCAGTAAATTTAGCAACAAAATATGAAAAGCAACTTGCAACGGTACAAACTCTAGGAAGTTTAATTGCAGGTAGAACAAACACACAATACAATTGGGACGGTACACAAAGTATTAATGTACTAACACCAACAACACAAGCATTAGTTGATTATACACGTAGCGGTTCTAATAGATACGGAACACCGNCAGAACTACAAGATACTAAACAAACATTAACACTAACAAAAGATAAAGCATTTAGTATCACAGTTGACAAAGGAAATAATAGTGACCAACAACACGCAAAACAACGTGGGGTAGTTGTAAAAGCACAAATCGAGGAACAAGTAGTACCATACTGGGACAAGAACGCATTTACAGTATGGGGAGCAAGTACAAACACATGTACTGCAGTTGCAACACTTGATAAAGATAATGTAATGGACATTATTATTGAGGCACGTAAAAAATTAGTAGACCAAAAATTNCCGGTAAACATTCAAGACTGTACGGCATACGTAACAACTGATATGTATGCTTTTTTATTGAAAAATCCGTTGTTTATGGGAATTGAAACACTAGCAAAAGACATGATTACAAAAGGAGTAGTAGGAAAATCACAAGGATTCTTAATTAAAGAAGTGCCAAGTGGCTACTTTGGAACAGGTATTCATGCAATCTTTACACATAGAAAAGCGGTAATAGCAGTAGATAAATTAAAAGAATTACACATGCATACAAATCCTCCAGGTATTAACGGAGATTTAATCGAAGGTAGATATTATGGAGATGCATTTATTCTAACTGCATACGACAAAGGAGTAGTAGTATCTAAGAACGCATAAAATAAAAGAGAGGACTTATAATCCTCTCTATTTTTAAAAAGGAGACATTATGAACGTAGATAAATTATATAAAATAACAAAATCAATAATGTTTGAAAAGGCAACTTCTAAAGATTATGACAATTACTATATTGAAAACATAAACCTTGTACTTGCGGAAAATTTTGAGTTAAACAACAACTTAAGAGAATATAAAGGACTAGAACCATTAGAAACAATACCTAATGTTACACAGAAAGAGGATTTAATCCCTTATGAATATGAAGTGAATTACACGGTATTGCCTTATCATTTAGCATCTAGATTCTTTATTGATGATGACTTGGCAAAGTTTAATATATTCAATACAGATTATTTAAATGCACGTAACAACTTAATGAAGTTTAAAGAAGTGCAAGTAAGAGATGTATATGTCAATTAGGCATCAAAAATATAAACCGCAAGAATATAAAACTTATGAAGTAAACAATCCAGGTAATGGTGGATTAAATTTAGAAGACTTGCCTTTTAATCTTCTAACAGTTCAATCTCCTAAAATGTTAAATATGATGGTTAGGAATGGAACATTCTCAAAACGATATGGACAAAGCACGATTAAGGAGTTAACAGACCCAATAATCACAATAGGTTACTTTATGGGGAAAATGATAATCCATTCCTCAACCAAGCTTTATAGTTACGATATAGAAAACGACACACTAACAGAATTGTTTAGTGGATTAACCACAAATAAAGGTATATTCATTAATTTTAATAAAAGGATCTATTACCTAAACGGCAAATATTATGAGTATGATAATTCAACAGTTCAAGAAGTAGTACCATTTGAGCCTGATTTATGTATAAATCGTAAGCCAGATGGAACATATAGCGACTTAACAGAGAATTACAACCGTTTAGGAAGTGGTTGGAAGAATACCTTTAATGGAGATGGAACAAGCACGGTATACGTTTTGACAGATAAAGGATTAGACAGTACACCAGTTAAAGCATTAGTAGGAACACAAGAAAAAACAGAAGGTACTGATTTTACAGTTGATAGAGAAAACGGAAGAGTAACATTTAACACTGCACCACCAACAGGACAGAACAACGTAGTAATAACTGCATANAAAACAACACAACAATATATAGACAGTATTTTAAACTGTAAATATCACGTTGCGTTTGGTGGAGAAAACAACTCAAGATTATTCTTAGCAGGAAGTGGAAACGCAGTTTATTACTATAGTGATGTATTTGATGCAACATACTTCCCAGAAAATAACTATGGAACATTAGGCAATGGTGAGTATGATATTACAGGCTTTGGTGAACAATACAATGTTTTAGTTGTATTTAAAGAAAATGAAATGTATTCAATCTCATACTATTATGATGCAGATAATATGGCTAGGTTTGATAGTAGAGTAATAAATGCATATATGGGTTGTGATATACCAGGAAGTATACAGTTAGTAGATAATAAGCTAACATGGGCTCACACAAGGTTTGGAGTGCTAGTGTTACAAAGTACTGTAATTGAAGATGAAAGAAATGTTAATGTTATCTCACGTAATATCAATGGTGGAAGAAGAGCACCAGGACTATTGGCAGAGCAAAACTTAAGGAACGCAATATCAGTTGTTTTTCAAGGAAAGTACTTTTTAATTGTAAATAACAATGCTTACGTATGGGATTACTTAGGGACACCTTATATAGGTAATAAGGACCCTGATAGAGATGCAATGGTATTAGCATGGTTTAAATGGGACAACATGAATTGTAGTAATTTTATACACGATGAATTAACACTGTATTACTCAAGAGATAATAAGATATGTAAATTAGATGAAACGTATAACGATTTTGGCAATGCAATAAATTCATATTATCAAACACCATTCTTTCAATTTACAGGGAGTGAATGGCTAAAAACGATTAAGAAGATGTATGTGTTAGTTAGAGGTGATACACCTTCTAAAATCAAAATTAAATATATAACAGAAGAAAATCCACAAGGAGAAGATGAAGTTGATGATATAAATATATATCAAAAATTATGGAATAATTTTAAATGGAATACATTTGGGTGGACTTTTGTTGAGTTTGGAAATACATTTGCAAGAAATTGCTCAATAAAAAAAGTACAAATGTTTAGTGTACTATTTGAAAATAACGAAGTTGATAGAGACNTGAGTATTGCAAATTTAAAATTTTTATATACACCAGTAAAGAGAATAAAGTAAAGGAGATATAGCTTATGATAAAAAACCTTATAACAAATTACAATTTAATTAGTTAAGGAGGTGATTAAAGGTATCTCCCAGTTACAGGGTTAAGTAACTAGAAAGGAGTGTAAAATGCAAAAATTTAGTTTTACACCAGAAGATGGTTTAAGAAACTCAATGGACTTTCCGGACCCGCACAGTGAAGATGATACACGAGAGCAGTTTCAAAGACCACACGACCAAACGAAACAATTTATAAATAATATGATTGATATTTTAGCAAGTGATACAGGTGCTAGTGAAATAGGAAATTCAAGTCTAGGCGATATACCTAGTGGAACAGTGCAAAGTCAATTACAAGCACTTAATAACATTAAAATAAAATCAAGTAATATAAAAGCATTTAGAAAAACAGATGACAATATTGAGTATTCACTAGATGGAACAAATTATCAAAACATACCATCAAGTGGACATCAAATATTAAACGGCTTAGGCAATACAATGCCACAAAGAAGTGGACTGAAATTTGTTGATGTTCAAGTAACAGATACACCAGGAGCAACTGTAATACAAGGAATAGTAGGAGCACCTGGAAAAGATGGAGTAGGATTTACTGTAAAAGGGACTTATGACACATATCAAGATTTAACAACTGCACACCCAACTGGAATATTAGGAGACATTTATTTAGTAGGAACAACTGAAAAATATATGTATGGTTGGACTGAGAATAACCAATGGACTAATTTAGGAAAAATGGAAGGTGCAAAAGGAGATACAGGAGAAGGTATGCCTACAGGTGGTACAACTGGACAAGTACCATCTAAAGCAAGCAGTCAAGATTATGATTTTACATGGAAAGATGTATACTCACAAACAGAAGTTGATACTGCATTACAAGGAAAAGTAAACACATCAACATATACGACTGATATAGGAAATATAAACACTGCACTTGGAACAAAAGCAAACGTAAGTGTTACAAATGGACACGATACAAGAATAACTGCATTAGAGGGTAAAATTAACTCAAGTATTGATACATATACATTATTAGCAAGCGGTTGGAATAATAACATTTATGAATTAACAGTTACAGGTGTTACAACTACAAGTAATCAAGAAATACTACCATTAAAATTAACAAGACCAACACCAACACAAGCAGAACTAGATAATAATCAAGCATTAATGAGTGCAAATTTACAAGATGCAGGACAAAGTGCAAATACGATATATATTTATGCAGAAACAGTACCGACAACAGATATTCAAGTAAGAATAATAAAAAGGGGTGTAAAATAATGGCAAACATT
>JGI24707J26582_10003855_pt1 | contig 10610 bp, 8 predicted proteins | sample BioPla1DNA1_FD_26582 | JGI IMG/M metagenome (IMG submission 26582) | reverse complement strand
TCTAAACATAAAAATTCTAAACATAAAAATTCTAAACATAAAAATCTAAACATAAAAATCCTAAACTTAAAATCCTAAACAAAAATTTAAACATAATAAACTTAAACATTAAAATCTTATTTATTAAAATTTACTTTAGAAGTATGTATCAGTAAATTTAATCCCCTCTCTGAGCTGAGAGTAATAGCACCATATTGGCAAATGGGTAATTTGTCATTATCCTTATATCGTTTATCTGGTGTACCATCTTGATTGACATATCGAAAAGTATATTCTAACACATTGGCATCCTCTGGCAGTGTATCCTTTTCTGGATATTGGACAGTATCTGTAGTTATCTTTACATCAGAGGATTTTATGATCCCTAACTTGCGTTTACTAATAATTAGATATAGGTCTGGAAGAATGATAATTTTCTCCTTCTCTAGGGGGATTTGTATAACTAATGCATTGGTGTTTAGGTAAAATGGTTGCTTATATTTAGCAGCTATAGGGATACGGTTGTATTGGACTGGGTAGCCAGCATTGCTTTTCTCATCCTTGACATGGATGATAGAGGTAACCTGCCATAACTGCTTTACCTGACTTAAATTGCTCCATAACTGTAAATGGGTAGCAGTAGCGTTTGTGCTATCATTGTAGTCTAACTTAATTCTGCCTATGCTATGAACATAGATCTTGATAAAGCTTCCCATTATACCCATAATTCCACAGATTATTGTCAGTAGGATAGGAGCTTTATTTGTAAATAAGGAGATGATAGCTATTATTAAGAGCGGTATCAGCCAGTTAGAGATGGTATTAAAAGTAGTTATTCTGCGGATCTTTTTGATCATTGGGTGGTACTCCTTGGGGTAATCAAAAACCATTGGGGTATTATTTATATACTCTACCTGGCCTAAAGGCTTAGTTAGGGATGATGAGGATTTGATTATTTTACTTTTACCCTTAATGGTAAAGCTGATGGTAATCCCAGGTAAGCTTAAAGATATATTGATGCCTGAACTTAGAGGTTTAATCTTAAAGGAAAATTGTTTACTCCGGTTGGTTTTGATACTAAAAGCCATAATGCTATCATACCTTTCCTTAAAAAATATATGTTAATGTTTAACAACTAATGGACATTCTATTACTTAGAATTATAACATATTATTACATAAATTCAAATATATGGGACAAAGTTGTCGAATATGATAAAAAAATACTTTTAAATGCAAGTATATCCTATATACTTAATAGGAATAATATTATATTATATAACTGACTTTGTTAATAATTAAACAATCTTTTGACTGTATATTAATAACCAGAGATGTATATTTATTAGCACGGTTTATTTGGCATTATAATTACATGAAATTACTAAGGAGAAGACATTATGAAGAAGATGGACTTAAGAGCATTTATAATGAACTTAGTAATATGATTAAGATAATCGCAGAGCAAACGAATCTTCTATCCCTTAATGCATCTATCGAAGCAGCTAGGGCAGGGGAAGCGGGCAAAGGTTTTGCAGTAGTAGCTGCAGAGATTAAGAAGTTGGCAGAACAGTCAGCCAGTTCCATAGGTGAGATTGAAGAAATATTAGATGAGCTTAAGAATAATTCAGATGATGCCGTTGCAACCATGGATAGATTATATGAAGTAACAAATGAGCAAACAGATAGTATACGGCTCTTTTTACTGATTTTGGATATGGACTCTTTTCAATAGGATGTCGATTTTTAGAATGTTTATATTTTCTTTAAGATTTTTACGCAAATTTAAATTATCTAAATTATTCACTGTTTCAACTCCTTATCTTGACAAAGCTAATGTCTATAGTGATATAATCATTGTGAGCAAATTAGTAGAGTTTACTATTTTTAGTATCTCATACATATTTTAATATTTTCATATGCTTGACTTAAATACAGTAATTTTATCCTATAGCTCATATTGTTGCTTGGGGTTTTATATTATGATAGAATGATATTTGTGGAATTATTATACTTAGGAGGAAGTTGGTTAATCAATGAAGAAACTTATATTTAATGGAATAAATAAGAAAATTTGCTTTTTAGTATCGATTATTATTATTACCTCAATAGTAGGTATCTCTACCTTAAACTTTTTTATAGCAAAGAATGAACTTGCTAGATCTAATAATATTATTCTCAAAAATGCTATTGAATCTATCATGGTAGAGATAAATCGTAATTATTCTTATACCATAGGAAGTAACCAGTGGATGACTGATGAAGATGCCAAAACCGCATCTTTAGCTGCTATTGGAGATTTGATTACTGGGGATGTAGTTAGCAGTGCAACCACTGTTGAAACAGATACCAATAGCTCTGCTACAGTCAATAGTAAATATGCAATACATAACATTGATTTGGGCAAGTCTGGTTATTTCTTCATTGTAGATTCAAAAGGAAACATAGTTTCCCATCCTTTTTTAAAGGATAATATATATGAACTGAAGTCCAGAGATGGAAGGTATATCGTTCAAGAATTGATTAATCTTGCCAAAGCAGGAGGCGGAACCCTTAACTATACTCTTAGAGAGGGAGTAAGTAGCGTTGATGACAGTAAGACCATATATTCTCAGTACTTCCCCCATTGGGACTGGATAGTCACTGCAGTAATCTATGATACAGAGCTGGCCAGAGGTTCGGATATTATACGACTTTATAATACAATTGGCGTCTTGATTGTCTTAGCTGTTTCTTTATTCCTAACCATATGGATGACAGGGAAGATTACTAAGCCTATTAAGAAAATATCCAATGCCCTTTATGAATTATCTACTGGTGATCTGACTGTTGAGAAAATCCATCTAACAACCAATGATGAAACAAAGCTCTTGGGGGATTCCTTGAATAGATTGATTGATGAATTTAGTGATATAGTAAAGATGCTTATGTCTTCCAGTAATAATCTAAGTACATATACCAATGAAATCAATAAATCATCAGAAGTAGTATCTCAGGCAACCTCCGAGGTGGCTAAGGCCATATCCCAGATGGCTGAGCAATCTGATGAACAGTTTCATGATACTGTTGATGGGGTTAAGATGCTAACCCTACTTGGTGAGAATATTAATGAGACAGCTGAAGCTGGGGCTAAGATAGATACCGTGGTGAAGATAAACCTAGATCTAAAAGAACAAGGACTAGCTTCTGTCTATGAACTAAAGGATGCCACAAAGGAAAATACTGAGAATTCTGCAATTATCGTATCGCTAATTAACAAGATTAATACTTATGCCAATGACATTAGTGATATTAATACAATCATAACCAATGTGGCCAAACAAACCAATATATTAGCTCTTAATGCCAGTATAGAGGCTTCCAGGGCAGGGGAGAGAGGCCAAGGCTTTGCAGTAGTAGCAGAGGAAATTCGCAAGCTGGCCAATTTAACTGCTGAATCAACTGGTAATATTAGAAGTCAGATTGAGCAGATGCAGAGCCAGACTGAAGAAGCGGTGAGTTTTGTAGATAAGATTAATTTAGGGGTAGAGAAAATTAATAAAACCGTTAATATGACAGAGGATATAATAAGCAAAATCTCTCAAGGTTTACAGACTCTAATTGAAGATATTAAGGTTATAATTGATCATAATCAGGTAATCAATTATAAGAAGGATGATATTCTTGAGATTCTGAATCATGTATCTGATGCAGCCAGGGATAATTCAGCTACAATTGAGGAAATATCAGCTACTGCTGATGAACAGTCTATAACAATTGTAAAGATTACTCAAAATATATCTAAGCTTAATGATATGGTTAATGATTTAAATAATTTAGTGAATAAGTTTAAAGTGTAATAGAGGGGTGAAACCCTCTATTTTTTTGTGACTTTGTCTAATATCCCACTTATATATAAGATTTTGTAACTCAATTAATTTAAGAGTTGGTAGATTATGGTTGATTATCCTGTAATACTTGTATATAATCTATATGGAAATATTATACATAATTTAAATTGGTAAGATAAGTAGATAAGGGGCATAACTAAATATTAAAGAATTATAGGACAAGGTGTGAAAAGGATAATATGAAGAAAATATTAATGGTATTTACTTCCTTAATAGCTGTTGTCTTACTACTACTTTTATGTGCATATATGGTAATATACAATTATATAGGTAAAGTGAATATAGTAGCCAAGGATGCACCACCTATTGCTAATTCCCAACCTTCTCAAGAAGCCGAATATGATGATTTTATGGATGTCATAGAGATCATCAGTGATGATTTGGAAGCTGGCCAAAGCCAAGTTATAGAAAATGAAGATAATCAGCTTCCAATTATGGATGATAAGGACGTATTAAATATTCTATTAATCGGTAGTGATACTAGGATAAAGGGACAAGCCGGCCGCTCTGATGCAATTATATTAGTATCTATTAATAAGAAGAAGGAGATTATTACCCTAACTTCTATACTAAGAGATATATATTTAAAGATTCCCGGTAGATCTAAAAATAGGATCAATAGTGCATATGCCTACGGTGGAGCCAATCTTTTGATGGATACGATTGAGCAGAATTTTAATATCAAGGTAGACCGATACGTGTCTGTGGATTTTGAATCCTTTGTTAAAGTTATAGATGGGATTGGCGGCATTGAAGTAGAGGTGACCCAGCAGGAAATTAAAGTCATCAATGAATTTCTGTCTGAAGCAGATCAGCTTACCAATGAGGGTACGCAATTGCTCAATGGTAATCAAACCTTAGCCTTTGCCCGTAATCGGCAGGTAGGTAATTCGGATTTTTCTAGAACTGCTAGGCAGAGAGCAGTGATAGAGAATATCTATAACAAGGTAAAGAAGCAGAATATATTTGAGATAAGTAAACTATTAAATATAATCCTTCCCCAAGTGACAACTAATATGACTAAGAAGGAATTATTTGCCTTGATGTTATCAAGTCCTTCATATGCTAAATACGATATTCAGCAGTGGAGCGTTCCTATGAAGGGCTCCTACTCTAATCTAAGGATTGATGGGATGGCTGTACTGGTTCTGGATTTTGAGAAAAACATTGAGGAACTTCATAGTAGGATCTATGATTAGCTTTATAGGTTAGAACTTGAATAATAGAGGGAATTTCAGAAGAAGATTTATATCAAGATATTATAAGCCTGAGACCATAAACAGATTATTAGTTTGTTTATAGTGTCAGGCATTTTATTAGATTCCGCGACTATTTCTTTTTAGTAATTTACGGTATTCCAAGGGTGACATATTCATATGGGCCTTAAATCTTTTGATAAAAGTTGAAGGGCTTTTATATCCTACTATATTAGATATGTCATTGATATTGTAGCGATCATCATTAAGTAATTGTTGAGCATGCTGGATCCTTTTTATATTTAAGTATTCACTGGGGGTGTAACCTGTGGCCTCTTTGAACTTCCTACATATGTAACTTTTATCTAGATAAAACTGCTTTGATAAATCCTCCAAGTTTTGAATGGTACTGTGGTTGTTCTTAATGTATTCAGCCATCTCCAGCATCTTTTTATCCCTAATTGTCAAGGTGTTTTCTGTATATAGAGGTAAAGCTCGCTGGCTTAGTTTACGGCTAAGAAATATTAAAAACTCCTTAAGATGGATAAGAATCATTAAATCATAACCAATGGACTTGTTAGTAGCTTCACGCAACATATCAAATAAAAGATATTCAACTTTCTTTCTTTCATGTTCTTCTAGTCTTAATACTCCATATCGACCTGATAGTGGCAGTATATTTTCAAAGCATGTATCTTTAAAAAGAGTATCAACTGCAGTTTTAGTAATTTGCAATAGTATACGCTCGTGCATAGGATTTTCAGCATTCATGGTTTGATGAATCTGATTATAATCTATAATTACCAGATCTCCTGCATGAACATGGTATTTCTTCTCATCTATAAAATAGTAACGTTCCCCCTTAGATAAATAATATATTTCATATAAGTTATGAAAATGCTTTGAAGGCATAATATAATCTGTATTTCTGTAGGCATATTTTAGTACAATCCCATGTTCGCTTTTAAAAAACATTGTATCGTTAATAATATCACCACCTGAAATAGTCAAATATTAATAAATTCTGAGAAGTTTCATATGTTTATATTATATAACATAGCCTATAAATAACAAGTAGACAAAATAACCAAAAGTCAATTTGAGCAAAATGATACAAATAATTGTTCATTCATGGACATAATTGGTAGAATTGTTGATTGATTACATAATATGGTATAAAATATGGGTGAAACGCTCTTGCCTTGGTAAGGATTTGTGGTTTATACCATTGGCAGTGCTGTGACAATTATAATAAGGGAGGTTTATGAATGAAAAAAAGGAGTAAATTACTGTCATTAGTATTAATCATGGTTATTATGTTAACTAGTTTGTATGGCTGCAAAAAAGATGATAATACCAAAGATACTGGTGGAGATACCTCCAGTGAATCAAAAAATACAGAATGGGAATTACTTGAGCCCAGAAACGCAAAGGTTGGTGATCCTGTCACTATGCCAAGGAGCCAATATATTACTTATCCAGTAGATAAAAGTAAGGCAGAAGGTATTACCTTAGAATACTGGATGCCTCTACCCAGTAATGTATCTAAGAATTCAGCTACTGTAAATGAGACAGAATGGGCCAGGTTATGGCAAGAGGCAACAGGTATTAAAGTTAAATTCATCCACCCAACTCAAGGTAGTGAAGATGAAGAGTTCTCTGTTATGATTGCCAGCAATAAGCTACCAGATATAATTGAGTGGGAATGGACTACCAGTTATACAGGCGGTCCTTCAGCTGCAGAGCAGGAAGGTGTACTAATATACCTTGATGATTATATCACATCATCTGGCATGGCTGCGGATTTATGGCAGTTCCTACAAGACAATCCAATTATTGATCGGGAAGTTAAAAATGATGATGGTAATTACTATTGCTTCCCATTTATTCGAGGAAGTAAGTATCTACAATGTACCTCTGGATTATTCTACCGTGCAGATCTGATGAAAGCTGCCGGCTATGATAAATCTCCAGTTACTGTTGCAGACTGGACCGAAGCTATGGAAGCTCTTAAGGCATACGGTGTTGAAGATCCTATGATTTATCAGAATATTGATGCTTTACAAAATGGTACTATGAGTGCTTATGGTATTCGTCCAGGTATGTATATAGATCCAGATTCCGGTAAGGTTAAATATGGTTTCCTAGAAGAAGCTTATAAAGAGTGGATGCTTCAGATGAATGCTTGGGTTAAAGCTGGTTTGCTAGATTCAGATGTTTTGACATCAGATCGAAGCACAGTAGAGTCTAAGCTTTTAACTGGTAAAGCAGCAGCAACCTATGGCCCAGGTGGAGGTATGTTAGGAAGCTTACTTACTACTGCAAAATCCGAACCTGATACCTATGGTAAGGATTTTGACCTTAGGGCTGCAGAATTCTTAAAAATGAATGCAAACGATCCACTTTTATTTGGTGGTGCATCCTATGATTATGCAACTACATCTAAGGCATCTGCTGTAGTTACAGCAGATTGTAAGTATCCTGACCTTGCTGTTGCATTCTTAAACTACAGCTACACTAAGAGTGGCCATAACACAATCAACTTTGGTGAGGAAGGCGTATCCTATACCTTAGTTGATAATGTACCTACTTATACTGATGAAGTTATGAAAAATCCCAATGGTTTGACCGTTGCAGTTGCTATGGCACACTGGGGACGCGGTAATATGTCAGGTGCATTTGTTCAAGATCCTAACTATATTCTTCAGTATTATGAAAGCCAGCAGCAGAAGGAAGCATTAAGCATCTGGAATGATACCAATGAGAGCCAGAAGACTTTAATACCTCCAATAACCTTAACAGAGGAAGAAAGTAATCGCTATGCTATTCTTAATGCTCAAGTGGACACTTATGTAAAAGAGAAGAGAGCTAGTTTCTTTACAGGGGAATCCAATATATCTACCGAGTGGGACGATTATGTTAAGAATCTAAAAGCAATAGGTATTGAAGAGATGATTAGTATCTATCAAGCAGCTTTAGATAGATATAATGCAAGATAATTGACACTTTATGGGGTATGGGTAAGCCTGTTTTGCTAATAGGCTTATCCATACCTAAGTTTGGCTAAGGCAGAGAACAAGGGGGTAGCAAGAATGGATGCAGCTAGCAAAGTTAAGACATCTGTTAACCGTAAAGAAGCAAGAAGTAAATTATGGAGAAAAATAAAAAGACATAAAGAGTTATATCTGTTAATCTTACCGGTTATTGTTTATTACATATTATTTCATTATAAACCAATGTACGGGGTAACTATATCATTTATGAATTATAGCCCTAGGCGAGGAATTGCCAATAGTGAGTGGGTAGGCCTACAGCATTTTAAGACATTTTTTGATAGTATATATTTTACCCGTATTCTTGGTAATACATTGAAAATAAGCTTAACATCAATATTTTGGGGTTTCCCTGCACCAATTATTCTTGCACTTTTGATCAATGAATTAAGGAGCAAGAAGTTTTCCCGTGTGGTACAAACTGTTACATCACTACCGCATTTTATCTCACTGGTAGTAATCTGTAGTATGATTCGGGAATTTGTTAAATCAGATGGTATTATTACAGAATTGTTGATGGCATTGGGGTATACAGGTGGAGATTTACTAAGTAAATCAGAATTGTTTGTTCCCATTTATGTAATATCGGATATTTGGCAAGATGTGGGCTGGGGNGGGGGTCAATAATATATTTAGCCGCAATAACTGGTATTCATCAAGAACTTTACGAAGCTGCTCGGGTAGATGGAGCAGGTCGCTTTAGGCAGGTTCTCAATATTACCTTACCGGGAATAGCACCTACTATTATTATTCTCTTCATTATGCGAATGGGTAGGGTAATGAATGTTGGGTATGAGAAGATAATTCTTTTATATAACGAAGGAATATATTCTACATCAGATGTTATTTCTACTTATGTCTATCGTATGGGTTTGGTCAATCGCCAGTATTCATTTTCAGCGGCGGTAGGCCTATTTAATTCACTTGTTAATTTTTCCTTAGTAGTTCTTACTAATTGGATGAGTAGAAAGGTCAGTGAGACTAGTCTATGGTAGAGGAGGAAAACCGGATGGCTATAGTAAAAGCTAATAATAACAAAATCAAACGTAGTAGGGGAGAAAAGATATTTGATTGTTTTAATATTATTTTTATGTTATTCATGATGGCCATATGTCTTTATCCTTTTTGGTATGTTATATGTGCATCCATAAGTAAGTCTACCTTATTTATGTCCCATACTGGTTTTTTGCTAAAACCTTTGGGATATTCCATTGCTTCTTATAAAAATGTCTTTCAAAATCAGAGAATATGGATTGGGTATGCTAATACAATATTCTACGTGGTAGTTGGAACAGCCATGAATATATTTATGACTATACTAGGAGCATATTTTATGTCCCGTAGAGATGTACCTGGAAAGAAGTTCATCATAATGTTAGTAGTATTTACAATGTATTTTTCTGGTGGAATGATACCTGCTTTCCTTAATATTCAGTCCCTAGGACTATTTGATACCCGTTGGGCAATTTTACTGCCTGGACTGATCAATACATCAAATCTAATTATAATGAGAACCGCCATGCAGGCCATTGATGTTAGTATGGAAGAGGCAGCAATGATAGACGGTGCTACCCATATTGATATATTATTTAGGGTAATGATACCACTGGTTAAACCTACCTTGGCAGTTTTGGTATTATACTATGGAGTATCCCACTGGAATTCATGGTTTAGTGCCATGATATATCTGGATAATCCTAATAAAGAACCATTACAGCTAGTCCTTCGGCAAATCCTAATAATTAATGATATGACGGATATGTCAGTTGGAGAAGATGTGGAATTGATATCGGAGACTATCAAATATGCGACTATCGTTGTCTCAACCCTACCAATACTGGCCTTATATCCCTTTTTGCAGAAATATTTTAATAAGGGAATAATGATCGGAGCCTTAAAGGGATAAGGGCAATTTAGTTTTTCAAAGGGGAAAATAAATAAGGTGTTTTTGTGTTTAGGGGAGGAAGGTTATATATAGATTATAATGGTGCCTGATTACATAGCAGTTATCTATGTGGTCTGGCACTATTTGCTTGTATATGGTAAAAGTATATAATAAATTTCAAAAAATAGTGATTATGCAGTCGTTAAAATGTTGGACTGGCAGTTTTTTATATGTTAATATATGATTAATTAAAACATAGGACTAAAATCATTTTAACATTATGGCCTTTTACATAAACAGTGAGATAGAGGAGGTGGGCATATGAGGACTGATGAAAAACTGGATTTATTGCTGCTAAATATGCAAGGACTTACTAGTAATATGCAAGGGGTAAAGACCGAAATTCAAGAAATGAAGACCGACATAAATATTCTCAAGACTGATATGCAAGTTGTAAAGTCTGATATACAAGGAATGAAGTCAGATATAAATAACCTCAAGACTGATATGCAGGCTGTAAAGTCGGAGATGCAAGAAGTGAAGACCGACATAAACAACCTCAAGACTGATATGCAGGTTGTAAAGTCGGAGATGCAAGAAATGAAGAC
>JGI24707J26582_10003850_pt1 | contig 10630 bp, 7 predicted proteins | sample BioPla1DNA1_FD_26582 | JGI IMG/M metagenome (IMG submission 26582) | reverse complement strand
TATGGAATAAAAGAATATACGCGATTTGGATTATAGCCAACTAACATATTTGATAAATTAAACATTACATCAGAGTGTAAGTTCATCATATTCCATTTTGTTTTATAGTAGGTAGCACCATCCTTATTGAATGTTTTACCAGTTGAGAATGCAATGTCTTGTACACTTGCACCTTTTGCTTGAAGTCCATTATATGATAAACGTAACCCTAGACCAGGTGTAAACCATTTACCTAATGAAATATCTAAAGCTGGGGCTAGTCTATCACTAAAACTAGCTTTGCTATCTGCATCACCAAAATACACTTGAACACCGCCTCCAGCACTGATAAACCAGTTATCCCAAAAGCGATTTGTTTCAACTTTATATTTGTCCGTGTTTTCAGACAAATCTTGTGCATAAACTCCTCCTAAAGAAGTTAACACCAATACAGCTGTAAGTAAAAATTTTCTCATGTTTGTCATTATTAAGTTCAATTTTTTAATAAAATTTGTTTGAATTATATCACTTAGCTCTGTCTTAACCTAAATCATGCTCTATATTAAGAGAACAACAGCTCTTGCTAAATTGTTTTTATATTTTTTGTTTTTTATTTATATACATCCCCATTTCTTTACTTTTTTATAGGGAGTAAGCTTTCGCTTCTCATTACTAAACCGTGCAAAGGTAATCATTCTGTTAAAACTAAACCGCTTTATTTTTATAAAAAAACTAAAAGCTGAAAAACTCACCTTTTATTGCACTTGCATTATTGAGTACAATTTATATAAACAACAAAAGCCGAATTTTGTTTTAAAAACTTGAAATAAAATACAACATTTTACTAATTAACCCCTCATAACCTCACGCCTTACATTAATTCAAGTAAAATTAATCAAAACACTAATATATTAATAACTGATTAAAATCAACTAAAAACAAGACAAACTAAAAAACAACTACATTAGTATAATGTATAAAATAGAAACACAAATGAAAGCACAACAATTATCTAAGATATTTAGATAAAATAGGTATTTTTGTGTTTAAAACCAAATCAAATGGCTAAATCGAAACAAGTTTTTGTTTGTAACTATTGTGGACAGGAATCTACTAAATGGATAGGGAAATGTCCTAGCTGTAATCAATGGAATACATTCAAAGAGCATATTATATCAAAGAAACCCTCTCAATCTTTATCGTTAAGTGATTCTTTTTCTTCAAAAAGTGCTCCTATTAGATTGAATGAAATATCAACAGAAAAAGATCAGCGGATAAACATGCAAGATGACGAGCTTAATCGGGTGTTGGGAGGAGGATTAGTTAGAGGATCACTCACCCTTTTAGGGGGAGACCCTGGTATTGGAAAATCTACATTAGCATTACAATCAGCCTTAAAATTAAATCAACTCAAAGTTTTATATATCTCTGGTGAAGAGAGTGAGCGACAATTAAAACTCAGAGCGAATAGAATACAATATGAATCTGAAAATTTATTTATTCTATGTGAAACATCCATCGATACTATATTCTTACACATTAAACAAGAAGCTCCTGATTTTGTAATTATTGACTCTATTCAAACGGTATCAAACCCACAAATTGAATCATCACCTGGAAGTATCTCGCAAATCAGAGAATGCACTAGTGCGTTTTTACAGCTTGCAAAACAAAGTCATATACCTATTCTATTAATTGGACATATTACAAAAGATGGAAATATAGCAGGTCCAAAGAGTCTAGAACATATTGTTGATACTGTATTACAATTTGAAGGTGACCAACATTATATGTATAGAATACTTAGAAGCATTAAAAATCGATTTGGAAGTACATCTGAACTCGGAATATACGAAATGAGACAAGATGGTCTTAAAGAAGTAGCTAATCCATCGGGACTTCTTCTTTCACAAAACAGTGAGACTATGAGTGGAACGACTATTGCTTCAGCCATAGAAGGTGGAAGACCTTTTTTAATTGAAGCACAAGCACTAGTTAGCTCAGCTGTTTATGGTACTCCCCAACGATCGGCCACAGGTTTCAATATCAAAAGAATGAATATGCTATTAGCAGTTCTTGAAAAACGGGTAGGATTTAAACTAGCTCAAAAAGATGTCTTCTTAAATATTGCGGGTGGATTAAAAATTGATGATCCTGCTATTGATTTGGCAGTTATAAGTGCTATATTATCCTCAAACATGGATGTAGCTATAGATTCAACGACTTGCATGGCTGGAGAAGTGGGTTTATCAGGAGAAATTCGCCCTGTTAATAGAATAGAACAACGCATTAAGGAAGCTGAAAAGTTAGGTTTTGAAAGATTTATTCTGCCTCACTATAATTACAAAGGCCTAACACATTCTCCCAAAAACATAAAATTGCTACCCGCAAAAAAAGTTGAAGAAGCCTTTCGTTTTATCTTTGGCTAACTAAAATGAATATTTAATGCGCAACTATAAATGAGAACTAATCACGAAATAGCAATTATTGATCCTAACACATTATCGTGTATCGGATTAAAATCTATATTAGAAAATATTATTCCTCATGCTACCATACGAACCTTTCATAGTTTCGGAGATTTCATAGATGACACACCTGATATGTACTTCCACTATTTCGTGTCTGCATCTATCTATTTAGCTCATAACTTTTTCTTTAATTCAAGAAATGAAAAAACAATAGTTTTAGGTAATGATAATCAGCAAGTATTACTTTCCACAGCTCAAACTTTAGTTGTAAATCAACCAGAAGAGAAATTAGTAAAAGACATTCTGAAATTACATCATCACGGACACCCACATAAACATCTTCATAAAAAAGTTCCAGAGACTGAACTTACCCCACGTGAAATTGAAGTCTTAATCCTTATGGTTAAAGGCAATATAAACAAGGAAATTGCAGATAAACTAAACATTAGCCCTACTACGGTTATTACTCACAGAAAAAACATAACCGATAAGTTAGGTATAAAGTCTGTTTCTGCACTAACTATTTATGCTGTTATGAATGGATATATAGAACCTAATCGCATTTAACTACGCATAAATCCTCATAAATGAGGATAGGATATCATTCTTTTTATTGTGTACTTTGCACTTACAATAGTTCACATAATTCTAGAAACTAATTAAATGAATAAAAGACATTTCTTATTTATTGCAGTATTATGCTTATGCTCATATATCGGAGCACAAACTAAAGATTCAATTCAAACAATTAACATTGATGAGGTTGTTATCATATCAAGCCCTAAGGAACACACTAAGTTAAGAGAACAACCTGTGTCATCTACTCAATTGTCCAAGAACAAGTTACGGGCACTTCAAATCCATAATCTAAAAGATATTTCAGGTATAGCTCCTAATATTTTTATTCCAAATTATGGTTCAAAGCTAACTTCAGCAATTTATATTAGAGGTATTGGATCACGTATCAATACCCCATCAGTTGGATTATATGTTGATAATGTACCCTTCTTAAATCAATCTTCATTCGACTTTAATTATGCTGATATCGAACGTGTTGATATTTTACGTGGACCACAAAGTACTTTATATGGAAGAAATACGATGGGTGGACTAATTAAAGTGCACACAAAATCACCATTTAGTTATCAAGGAACAGACTTCCAAATAGGTGCTGGAACTTATAATAGATACAATACTTCTGTAAAACACTATCATAGAATATCTAATCAGTTTGCATTTTCCACAGGTGTTTTTTATGAACACGAAGGAGGATTCTTTAAGAATAAAGAGTTAAATGATAAACGTATAGACAAACTTGATGCGGGAGGTGGCCGATTTAGAGGTATATATATGCCCCATGAAAATCTAAAATTCGACTTGTCTATGGGATATGAATACAGTGATCAAGGTGGATATCCTTACGGAGAATATAACAAAGAAGACAAGACTTACTTTCAACCCGCATACAATGAAAAAAGTAGTTATAGAAGAGGTCTTTTTAATGCGGGACTAAACATAGAATACCAGGCAAAAAACTTTGTTTTAAGTGCAGTTACAGGTTATCAAAATCTAAAAGACAGAATGTGTTTAGATCAAGATTTCACAAAAGATAATATTTTCACTTTAGAACAAAAACAAAAATTAAATACTATTTCTGAGGAAATAATATTCAAATCTAAAGCAGGAAGAAAATGGGAATGGACTTCAGGTGTTTTTGGATTTTATCAGTGGTTAAACACTAAAGGTCCAGTAACATTTTATGAAAAAGGAGTAAAAGATGTATTAGAACACAATATCAACTCTAACCTTCCTTCTGTAGGTCCAATGAGCATGAGTATGAATTTTAAAGATAAAAATCTACTCGTAGATGGAGCTTTTGATACTCCCATATTAAGCGCTGCTATTTTTCATCAATCAACAATTAACGATCTATTCATTCCTGGACTTTCATTTACAGCTGGATTGCGTTTAGATTACGAAAAAAACAAAGTGAAATATAATTCGAATAGTAAAATCAATTACCTATTCACCATCAAGGCACCTATGATGCCAATGGTACTCGATCAATCCATAAACCCAACACTAAAAGGCAATTTAAGCAACGATTATACGCAACTACTTCCAAAGTTCGCATTACAATATGATTTTGGAGGGAATAATGTTTATGCTACAATTTCTAAAGGATATCGGTCAGGTGGTTACAATGTCCAAATGTTTAATGGTTTAATACAAACTGCCATGAAAAACGATATGATGTCTAGTGTAGGTGAAGGTTCTATTGCTAAGTTAGAAGAAATGAAAGAATCTGGAATGATACCTCCTATGATTTCAGATAAATTAGATGGCATTATAGAAACCATTAAAAACAGCACTCAGCCTGAAAAAATACACATTGAAGAGGCTACAAAGTTTAAACCTGAATACTCTTGGAACTATGAAGTAGGTACTCATCTTAGCTTATTTAGCAATCAGCTAGATCTAGATTTATCAACCTACTTAATGAATACTCGAGATCAGCAACTCTCTAAATTTGAGAAAAATGGTTTAGGTCGTATTACGGAGAATGCTGGAAAAAGTAGAAGTTATGGAGCTGAGGCAGCACTTAGAGCTAAACTCACTCAATCACTACATCTTAATGCTTCGTATGGATATACACATGCTACATTTACCAACTACTCCACTATTAATAACCAAAATGAAGAAGTTGACTACAAGGGTAATAGAGTTCCTTTCGCTCCTACCCATACATTTTCCATTGGAGCTAACTATTTATGGAATCTACCTACTCGTAACTGGTTAGATTATATACAATTTGATGCTCAATACAATGGAGCAGGACGTATCTATTGGACCGAAAAAAATGATGTTAGCCAATCCGTATATGGTACATTAAATGGTAGAATAAGCTTTGGGAAAGGAAGAGCTCAAGCCGATTTATGGGTGAAAAATGCCTTAAATAAAGATTATAGTACATTTTATTTTGAATCGGCTGGTACCGGATCTATGAAAGGATTTATGCAAAAAGGAAGACCTGTTCATCTTGGTATTAACCTTAGATGTCAGTTCTAATTATAATATGCAATTTTTATTAGTGTACAATTAAGAGTTAGTAAAATATAGGATCACAACCTATAGATGATTAACAAAAGCGGCAATTTCATTATTTATAATAATCGAAGTTGCCGCTTTCCTTATATATCATATATAAAACACAAACTAATAGCCTATTTATGATTTATGTTCATAATCAATAGCTTTCCCTACTAAGATATATCATCAATATTATATGGAGTTTCCTGATATACAAAATAGTTTAACCAATTTGTAAACAAGAGATTACCATGACTTCTCCAACGTACAATGGGAGGATTAGCTGGATTATCATCTTGATAATAGTTTTCTGGAACCTCTACAGATAGACCTTTTGCTATATCTCTTTTATACTCAGTATCTAATGTGTTAGGTGAATATTCAGAATGTCCTGTAACATAAAACTCTCTCCCATTTCTTGCAGACATTAAGTAAACTCCAGCTTCCTGCGACTCACTTAAAATAGTAACTTCAGATGACTTCATAACATCTTCTCTTCTAGTCTCTGTATAGCGACTATGAGGTGCATAAAAACAATCATCAAACCCCCTAAATATAGGATGAAGTGGATCAAGTGGTCTATGTTTATATACACCTGATATTTTTTTCTCCAAAGGGTGCTTAGGAATACCATAATGATGATACAAACCTGCCTGAGCTGCCCAACAAATGTAAAAAGTAGACATAACATGAGTTCTTGTCCAAGAGAAAATCTCCTGAAGTTCTTCCCAATAAGTAACCTCTTCAAAATTCAATTTTTCAACTGGGGCACCAGTGATAATCATTCCATCAAACTTCTGATTTTTAAGCACTTCAAAATCAGAATAAAAAGCTTGCATATGCTCAATTGGAGTGTTTTTGGGCGTATGACTACTTATTTTCATGAAATATAATTCAATTTGAAGTGGAGAATTTGCCAATAAACGGATTAAATCTGTTTCAGTTGTAATCTTCAAAGGCATTAGATTCAAGATAACTAATCGCAAAGGACGAATATCTTGTTGAGTTGCCCTAGATTCATCAATTACAAAGATGTTTTCCTTTTTTAATAAGTCTATTGCGGGTAATTTATCAGGCAGTGTTAATGGCATAAATACTTCTTTTTATAATTTATATATCCTAGCAAAATATAACTATAGCATCCTATTAAACAAATATAATTTAATAAAAGAATAGATGATAAAAACTAGTTTGAAAAAGTACTTTTTTTGAGGTTACTTAAATATTCAGGATGAAATTAAACTAATTTAATACACAAAATATCTTTAAGTCCGAAATAAAAGCCTTATTTTTGTTCAAACTAAGATAAATACTAATAACTTAAAAATTAAGAACAATGGCTTACGTAATTAATGACGATTGTATTGCATGTGGATCATGTATTGATGAATGCCCAGTAGAGGCAATTTCTGAAGGTGATATCTATGTTATTGATCCTGATTTATGTACAGATTGTGGCACTTGTGCAGACATTTGTCCTTCTGAAGCAATTCATCCAGAAGACTAATATTATAGTCGAAGTCAAAAGACATTAAAAAGGCTACTTGTGCAAGTAGCCTTTTTTAATATTACAATTTTTCTCGTCCTAAAATCATTACTTGTTCACTTGAAACTTAGCAATTCCATCCTTCAAGAATTCTACAGTTTGCTTAGCTGCAGCAAGTCCCGCATTAATATTTGCTTCAGCCGTTTGTGCTCCCATTTTTTTAGGTGTTTCAAAGTAACGTCCCTCTTCAGCAAATAGTTTAGTAAACATTTCCGATGTACTGGGTTTAATATCAGTATAGAACTTTAGATCTTTACGTTTTCCTAACAAATCAATTAAACCCTCTTCATCTATAATTTCTTTTCTTGCTGTATTAATAAGAACTCCTTTTTCTGGCATTCTATTTACCAAGTCGGCATTTATCGATTTTCCAGTTTCGGGAGTGAAAGGTAAGTGCAATGAAATAAAGTTACAAGTACTATATAACTCTTCAACAGAATTAACCATAGTTACCCCCTCTTTTTTCATTTCTTCACCATTAGCAAAAGGGTCAAAAGCATAAATATCCATTTCAAAGCCTCTAGCTATGCGAACTACATTTCGTCCCACATGACCACAAGCATGAATACCTATTTTCTTTCCTTTCAGCTCGCCTCCAGCTGTTCCATTATAATTATTTCGAGCTGCCATAATTAACATACCAAAAACAAGTTCTGCTACTGCATTTGAATTCTGTCCAGGTGTATTCATCACACAAACCCCTTTATCAGAAGCTTCTGATAAATCCACATTATCATAACCAGCACCCGCACGAACTACAAGCTTTAGCTCTTTAGCAGCATTTAACACTTCTTTATCTACAATATCACTACGAATAATTATAGCGTTTGCATCTTTTACAGCATCTAACAATTCAGTTTTAGCAGAATATTTTTCTAATAATGCTACTTCGAAATTAGCCTCTTGAAGCTCTTTTTTTATCCCTTCTACTGCTACTTTAGCAAAAGGTTTTTCTGTTGCTATCAATACTTTCATCTCTTCTATTATATTAAAATTTAAATCACTATTTTACTCCTACACTAACATTCTCATATAAAAGACGTAGTATTAGAAAATAGCATATACTCATTCTTTACCTTAGTGAGATTGTTCAAACTCTTTCATACAATTCACCAAGCACTGTACACCTTCTAAAGGCATAGCATTATAACAAGATGCACGGAAACCACCTACTGAGCGATGTCCCTTTATACCTACTAATCCTTTTTGAGTTGCGAACTCTAAAAAATCTTTCTCTAGCTCTTTATACTCTGGAGCCATAACAAAGCAAATATTCATACGAGAACGATCTTCGGTATGTGTAGTACCTGTAAATAGTTTATTTCTATCTATTTCAGTATAAAGAAGTTCAGCACGTTGTTTTGCTCTTTTTTGCATTTCCTCTACTCCTCCCTGAGCTTTTAACCAACGCAAAGTCATTAATGAAGAATAAACAGGTAATACGGGAGGAGTATTAAACATAGAATTCTTTTTTACATGCGTTTGATAATTCAACATAGTTGGAATTTCTCTGTTTACTTTTCCTAACGCCTCATTTTTAACGATTACAAAAGTAACTCCAGAAGGACCTAAATTTTTTTGAGCTCCACCATAAATACAATTGTATTTCGATACATCAATAGGTCTTGAAAAAATATCAGAAGACATATCGGCAATCAAGGGAACATTTACATCTAAGTCTTCTAATAGTTCTGTTCCATAAATAGTATTATTAGTCGTAATATGAAGATAATCGACATCAGATGGAACCTTAAAATTCTTTGGTATATAGGTATAATTGTCAGACTCAGAAGAAGCAACTTCTATAACATCTCCAAAAAGCTTCGCTTCTTTCATTGCTTTTTTAGCCCATGAACCTGTATTTAAATAAGCTGCTTTTTTATTCAAAAAATTATATGGAACCATGCAAAACTGTAAGCTTGCCCCTCCCCCTAAGAAAAGCACCGAGTACCCTTCAGGTACGTTTAATAATTCTTTGAATAAGGCTGATGCTTCCTCAATAATGGGAAGAAACTCCTTCGAACGGTGACTAATCTCTAAAATAGATAGTCCTATGCCATCAATATCTAAAACAGCATCGGCTGTTTGTTTTATAACCTCCTCTGGAAGTATTGATGGACCAGCATTAAAATTGTGCTTTTTCATTTGAGTTTAATTTTTATGTATGTGTCTAAAAAAGATTTTATTATCTATTTTTATATTTTTGCAAAACTACAACTATTTTCGCATACAGCAAACCTTTCAATATAATTTCAACAGCTTTTTTAATTATTTGCTTTCTTTTTATTATAAAGATTAGATATGCAACAACTTTTTGACAATAAATTTCTTGTTATAAATTATTTTTAATTATTTAGCTTCTTCAATTATTGTTTTAGTCCCCTTTATCTTTTCATTTTGAACTAAATGCAATAACTCATTTACTTTATTTCTACGAACAGCAACAAAAGTGCAAAAATCCTGTAAATCAATTACTCCTAATTCATCTCGCTTCAATTGCCCTTGCTTATATAAAAAACCGGCTATATCTCCTTTGCTTATGTTGTTTTTGCTTCCTCGTCCTATATATAATGTCACCCAACCTGGCGTACGATGAATAACTTCATCATTTTTTATACTATAAGGAGTAAAATCCTCAGTTATAAATTCAGGTATCGACTCTCTTTCATTTAATATCATATAAACATCTCCTTTACCTTCCCATCGAGCTGTACGCCCATTTCTATGAATAAATGTATCCCTATCTAAAGGTAAATGATAATGTATAATATGTTGTACATCGGAAATATCTAATCCTCTAGAAGCTAAATCAGTAGCTATTAAAATTAAAGAACTACCGTTTCTAAATTTAGCTAGAGAACGCTCACGAATCAATTGTTCTTGCCCCCCATGATATGCCACATTTATAACGTTTCTTTTATCTAATAACTCACTTACACGCTCTACCGATTCACGATGATTACAAAAAACAATAGAAGAACCATCTGATAAGCTACCTAATAGATTATATAAGGTGTCTATTTTGTCTATTTCCTCTGAGTAAATCAAATTATATTTTAAGCGAGTTGTGCTACTCTTAGAAGGTACAAAATCTAGAACGATAGGATTTATTATACCCGTAAAAGAGGGTATACTATCCATACGAGTTGCAGATAAGAGTATTCGCTTTGTTAGATTATTTAATTGAACAATAATCCGTTCCATTTCATCTTGAAACCCTAACTCTAATGCTTTATCAAACTCATCAATAATTAACGTTTCAATCGTATTTGGATTAAAAGAATCACGAGAAAGATGATCTAAGATTCTACCTGGCGTCCCTATAAGAACCTCTGGCTTTCTATTTTGTATGGAACTGACTTCTATATCTACAGCATGCCCTCCATAACAACTAGCAATTTTCCATTCAGACTGCATCTGATTAAAAACACCCTCAACCTGTAACGCCAACTCACGGGTAGGCACTACAATTAATACTTGTACCTCTCCTTTGTTCTTTAATATAGATAATAAAGGAAGTAGATAGGCTAATGTTTTTCCTGAT
>JGI24707J26582_10003847_pt1 | contig 10632 bp, 8 predicted proteins | sample BioPla1DNA1_FD_26582 | JGI IMG/M metagenome (IMG submission 26582) | reverse complement strand
TATTCCAATAATATTGGCTTTATTTCTATCTTGGCTTAATTCCTTTTTTAATTTATTAAGCAAAGTTTCAACATCTTTTTTATTTTTCATATCTATAAAATCTATAATAATAATTCCACCAATATCTCTAAGTCTAATTTGTATTGCTATTTCTTCTGCTGCTTCTAAATTCGTTTTTAATACTGTTTCTTCTAAATTACTTTCTCCTATATACTTTCCTGTATTTACATCAATGGCAGTTAAAGCTTCTACTTCTTCTATTACTATATAGCCACCACTGTTTAAAATCACCTTTCTATTTAATGCATTTTGAATTTCACTACTAATATTTCCTTGGTAATCTATATTGAAATTTTTGTCATAATGTAACTTTTCTTGTAAATCAGGTAAAAACACTTCTTCTAAGCTTAAAAGATTTTCATACTCTTCTTTATTATTAATAATTACCTTGTGAATATTTTCACTGTACACATCTCTTAATATTTGATATATTAAATCCATTTCCCTATAAATCAGTTTAGGACAGGGTAAGAATTTTTTTTCTCTTTCAATTTTATTGTATAATTTAATTAAATTATTATATTCTTCTAAGAATATTTCCTCATCCATTTGAAAAGCTTTAGTTCTGAAAATAAATCCTATGTCTTCTACTTGTATTTTCTGTCCTATGGCTAAAAGTCTTTTTATTTCATTTTCATCATGGATTTTTTTTGAAATATTTATGGATTTAGAAAAAGGTGTTAATACTATAAAATTTCCAGGTAAAGTAATATGGGTGGTAATTTTAGGCCCTTTGCTTCCTAAAGATTCTTTTAATACCTGAACTATTAACTCATCCCCATTTTTTATTATATCATCTATATTAGTTTTTTTATTGCTGTATAAAATTTCCTTAGGCATTGCATCTTTAACATATAAATAGGCATTTTTACCTTCACCTATATCTACAAAGGCAGCTTCCATCCCTGGAAGTACATTGACAACTCTGCCTCTATAAATATTTCCCACTATTTTTTTATCTTCTCTATTATTTTTATAAAATTCTACTAATCTATTATTTTCAACTACCCCTACCCTTTCTATTCCCTGATTTATATCAATAAAAATATAATTCATATTATCTCCCTTCTTAAAGGTGGCAATAATACTATGCCATTAAATAGGTGCTTGGATTTCACCATTATTTTCTAAATACAATCCTATTCTTTTAATATCTACTGTGTCTGGATCAATATGCAAATCAAATTCTTTATCCATAGCATTTATAAAATCTGTAGGCTTTAAATTACCCCTATCCCCTGCTTTTAATAAACAATTTAATTCTATTAATTGTCCATTGTCTATTGTCCATTGTCCATTGAGAACAATGTTTCCTATTAAAGGTTTTATATTTTGTTCCTTTTTTATCTCTCTCCCTTTTTTTCGTCTTGTTCTTATAATTGTTATATTTTCTTTTTTTAACCAAGCTTCTATTAACTTGTCTAATTGTCTATTATTTAGATTGTTAGTAACAAATTTTATTTCATAATAACTCCAAGCTACAAGAGAAGAAAGGGATTTATCTCCTTCTATATATTTTCCCTCTATAATCCTAATGTCCTTTGGTAGTTCTCTATTCATACTACTAATAAAATCCTCTACAGGGATCTCCTCTTCTAATTCTATATCCATATATTCTGAAATACTTTCAATTCCAAGGGATAGGGGATTGGCTATGGAAAATTTAGGCTGAGGATTGTATCCTTCCGAATACTTTATGGGAATATTTGCCCTTCGAAAAGTTCTATTAAAAAGCCTCATTAAGTCTAAATGAGATATATATTGTAAATAATTTTCCTTTGTAAATTTAACTCTTAGCATTAACATACACCACCTAAATAAGACTGATTTATTCCACAACCAGTGCAACCTAATCTACAATCCCTGGTTAATTTTCCTATCTTTGCTTTTTCATATTCTTTTATTAAATATTTTTTACTTACACCTATATTTATGAAATCCCAAGGTAAAACTTCTTCCATATCCCTTTCTCTTAAAGCATAAAAATCCCCATTAATACCTGTTTCTTCAAAAGCTTCTATCCATAAATCATAATTAAATTTTTCTGACCAACCGTCAAATTTACATCCTTTTTCCCAAGCTTTTATTATTGCTTTTCCTACTTTTCTATCTCCTCTAGCAACTACTGCCTCTAAATAACTTAGTTTTGGATCATGATAATTATAAACAATTTTTCTATCCCTAATACTATTTCGAAGTAAATTAATTTTTCTATAAAATTCATCTATAGAATCTTGACCTACCCATTGAAAAGGAGTAAAGGGTTTAGGTACAAAACAAGAAGTACTTAGTGTTATTTTTAAATTACCACGTCTTTCTTCTTTAGGCAAAATAAAAAACATATCTTTTACTTTATAGCCTAATTCCTTAATTCCTAAAACATCTTCGTCAGTTTCTGTAGGAAGACCTATCATAAAATATAATTTTACAGTAGACCAACCTTCTTTAAAAGCATAGGATACTGCAGTAGTTAAATCCTTTTCATCTATACCCTTGTTTATTACATCCCTAAGTCTTTGACTACCAGCCTCTGGTGCGAAGGTCAGCCCTGTTTTTCTTACCTTTTCAATTTCTTTAAGTATATCTATACTAAATGAATCTAATCTTAAAGATGGTAGAGATACTCCTATTTTGTCTTCTTCATATCTGTCTATTAATTGAGAAATTAATAGTTCTAATTGGGAATAATCACAGGAACTTAAAGAGGTTAAAGATATATTTTCATAGCCAGTTTCCTCCACTAATTTCTTTGCTAAATCTAATAGCTTTTCTGGACTTTTTTCTCTTACTGGCCTATATATAATACCTGCTTGGCAAAATCTACAACCTCTAGTGCAACCTCTAAAGATTTCCAATGGTATTCTGTCGTGAACAGTTTCTATATAGGGAATTATTAATTTTTCTGGAAAATAAACTTTGTCTAAATCCTTTACAATTCTTTTTTCTATGGTCTTGGGTACATCTTCTAATATTGGTACCATTTCCTTTATAGTATTGTCTTTATTGTAATGTATTTCATAAAATCTTGGAACATACACCCCTTGAATTTGACTTACTTCTTTTAAAAAGTCTAATTTTGTTCCTGAAGTTTTTTTAAATTCTCTATACTTCTCTAAAATTTCTAAAATTACTTCTTCTCCCTCACCTATTACGAAAAAGTCTATTATATCTGCAATAGGCTCTGGATTGTAAGCACAAGGGCCTCCAGCTATTATAAAAGGATCTTCCTCTTCTCTATCCTTTGAAAGTATAGGGATATTTCCTAAATGAAGCATATTTACTATATTAGTATAGCTCATTTCATATTGGAGAGTAAAGCCTACAAAATCAAAATTTCCTATAGGCTCCCTGTTTTCTAAAGTAAAAAGGGGTATCTCTTCTTTTTTCATTTCCTCTTCCATATCTACCCATGGTGCAAATACTCTTTCACAAGCTATATATTCTTTTTCATTTAATAAATTATATAAAATGTGAAGTCCTAAATGGGACATTCCTACTTCATAAATATCTGGAAATGCAAAAGCAAATTTTACATCTACATTATTAAAATCCTTTACAATAGAATTTATTTCCATGCCAATATATCTGGCAGGTTTTATTACTCTTTTTAAAACTTTGTTAAATTTATTCATATCTATCATCTATATCACCTTTCATCATTACTAGATATAATAATACCAGATTTTTAGTTTTTTTAATAGAAAAATTAAAACTGTCTAAGACAGTTTTAAAGTCTTTTATTAAATTTTATATATTTAGAAGGGTTCACAGCTGTTCCATCTTCCCAAATTTCAAAATGTAAATATTTGTTTCCATCTTTATTAGTGCCAAGAGTTCCAATTTTAGTGCCTTGAATTACTTCATCTCCAACATCTACATAAGTATTGATTAAATACCCATATACAGAGATTATATCTTCATGTTCAATTGTAATATAGTAGCCATGAGAACCTTTGTCTTCAACAGATAATACTATTCCCTTGTCTATGGCTACTGCTTCTTTTTCACCACTAGGTATAATATCTATTCCATTATTGTATTTACTACTTCCATCTAAATATTTAACCTCTCCAAAAGGATTATAGATTGCCCCTTCAATAGGTGGTATATATTTAGACCCTTCATTAATATTTAAAACAGATAAAGCCTTTTCAGGNAATTGTAAAAATCTTTTACTAAAATCTATTATTACTTTACTGTCCTCTTTAATATTTACCTTGTAATGAATACTATTATCGATTATCTCTATAATATTAGAAGAAATTTTATTATTTAATCTCTTCAACAATAGTAATAAGACTAATATGGCTAGTACATAAATTATTCGATTTAATTGTCTTTTATAATTTAGTCTCTGTTTAAGCAAATTTAAAATGTTTTTAAGATTTCTATTATATTTTAATCTTTTCATAATTTCACCCACCTTAATTACTATTATGATATTTAATTTAGGTGGGTTTTATTCCAGATTAAAATGGATTTGTTTTTAATTTTAAATTATCATTACTTAATGTAAATTGACTTTCTAATTTTTTAGAAATAATAACTTCTTTTTCCTTTGTGATAAATATAGTATTTATATCTTCTAAACTATTAACTAATTTTGTTCCCTCTTCTATTCCCATAACAAACAAGGCAGTAGACAGGGCATCTCCATCAATGGATTTGTTAGAAATTATACTAATGCCTGATATTTCATTTTTAGCTGGATATCCTGTTTTAGCATCTATAATATGGTGGTATCTTTCTCCCTTGTGGACAAAATACCTTTCATAATCTCCAGAGGTTACAATTGAACTGTCAATTGTATTTAGTATTCCTATATAATTGCCAGTTACAGTAAAAGGATCTTGTATGCCAATTTTCCAAGCTTCTCCACTAGGCTTGTCACCTAAGGCATATATATTTCCCCCTAAATCAATAATGGCAGAATTAACGTCATTTTCTAAAAATATTCTCTTTACCTCATCTGCTGCATAGCCTTTTACTATGCCGCCTAAATCTATTTTCATACCTTTTCTATTTAGATAAACTAAATTATCTTCCATTAAAATTAAGTCATTATAATCTACTAAGGTTTTCATTTTGTTTATTTCTTCTTCTGTGGGGATACTTTCCCTTTCCTTTTCATCGCTACCAGTAATATCCCATAGTTCTACTAATGGACCAATAGTTGGATCATAGGCTCCCTTTGAAATTTCAGCGAAATACTTTGCCTTCTCTATAACAAAATAGGTATCGTCATTTACCTTAATAGGTTTTATACCAGCATTTTGATTAATTAAATTTACATCACTACTATCTATGGTTACACTCATTCTATTTTCAATTTCTTTTAGTCTATCTATGGCTTTATCCATTACCTTTTCGTNTTTATTATCAAATACTTTTAAAGTGATAACTGTGTCCATTAAAAACTCTGTTCTAGTTAAAGACTCTTGATTTTTACTACTAGTACAAGCTGTAATAGATAATATTACTATATTAATCACTAAAATTAATAGAATTATATTTTTTTTTCTCATTTTAATATCCCCTCTAATAATATTTAAAAAAACCCTAACAAATGTTAGGGTTTTAGTTTTATTTTGCAGATTCTAATGCCTTAGACACTAATTCAATCATAGTATCTTTTGTATTGGTAGCCCCAGTAATTCCATCTAAATCAAGGTTTTCAGTGCCATTATTATCAATTATTTGTTTTTGGACACCTTTTACTACATCAAATGAATCTAGATATGCGTAATTTTCTACAGATTTTCTGTCTCCAGCTTTTATTTGTACTGGTTCAGTTTTATGCTTTCCATCACTTTCAGTAACAGGTTTTTTGTCCTCATCAAATACTACTTTATTTCCTTCCATATCTTCTTCTGCTAATTCATAATAGTCAACACCTACTATTTGTCCCTCTTTAATTACTACTTTAACTCCAGCTTTCCAGCCATGGGAACCTTCGTCAGCATCTTCAGTGTATTCTCCATCTTTATATACTGCTTCGTATTTTTCTCCCTTTGAAGCTTTTTCTAATAATTGATTTACTATATCTTTGAAGTTTTCCTTTGTATGAGTTGCGCCAGATACTGCATCAAAATTCATTTCATTTAAATCTTTCTTTTCATTAAATTGTTCATTAAGATTTTTAATTACTTCTAAACCTTCTGGATAATTATAATTGGATTCACTTTTTTCTTCTCCTGAATCAGCTAAAATTTCCATATAGTTAAAGGATGAAATTTCACCATTTGATACTTCCATTTTAGCCATAGCATAATTTCCATGATCACTAACTGGCATTTTTACCAAATAGCTACCATCTTGCAACTCGCCTGTTACTACATCATCTGTTTTTCCTGTTGTATCTTGGTCTTTCCCACCACAACCTGTAACAGCTAGTACAACTAATACCATAATTAATACTATTGAACCTAATTTCTTTCTCATAAATATCCCTCCAAATGTCTATATAATTAGGTAAGTAATTCATGGTATATTATATAGTATTAATCTTAACAATTCAACAATTGTTTAATTATTAACATATATGGAGGAATTTTTAAGGAAAATATTATTTAATATTATCTTTCATTTTTATTATGGGTATATTGGCCACCAATGCTGATACTGGCATATCGTCAGATTCCCTTTTCATTCTAGTTAATTTAATATCTAAACCCTCTTCATCTATTTCTGCATATTCTTCAATTACCCTAATCATGTCCCCTTTAACCATTTCCAAAAATTTTGGGGATAAATCAGATCTATCATGGACTAGTACTAACTTTAGTCTTTCTTTGGCAATATTTTTACTATTTTTATTCTTTTTACTAAAAACATTGAATAAGTCCAAGTTTATTCCCCCTTATTAACTAAATAATAATTTAATTAGCTTAGTAAACTTCCCTTCACCATCTTCCAAATCTAATAGCTCCACTTCTTCTCCTGTAATTCTCCTACAAATATTTCTAAAAGCTTTACTAGACATTGGGTTTTCCTCTGATACAACTGGTTCTCCTTTATTTGTAGAAATAACTATTGCCTCATCATCGGGAACTACTCCTAATAAGTCTACTGCCAAAATATCTATAATATCCTCTACATTCATCATATTACCTCTTTTAACCATATCTAGTCTAATTCTATTGACAATAACCTTAGGATTTGTCATCCCCTTTGCTTCTAATAATCCTATTACCCTATCTGCATCCCTTACTGCAGAAATTTCTGGAGTAGTTACTATATAAGCTTCATCAGCTCCAGCTATTGAATTTTGAAAACCTTGTTCTATTCCAGCTGGAGAATCAATAATTATATAGTCAAATTCCTCTTTTAATTCATTTACTAATTCCAGCATTTGTTCTGGTTTTACAGCAGTCTTGTCCTTAGTTTGGGCAGCTGGCAAAAGAAACAATCCTTGAAATCTTTTATCCCTTATAAGTCCTTGCTTTAATCTACAGTTTTTTTCCACTACATCAACGATATCATAAACTATTCTATTTTCCAGTCCCATAACCACATCTAAATTTCTAAGACCTATATCAGTATCTACAACTACAACTTTATATCCTAGCATTGCTAAACCTGTACCAATATTTGCCGTAGCTGTAGTCTTTCCTACGCCACCTTTACCTGATGTAATAACTATTGCTTTTCCCATATATTTCTTCCTCCTTTTCATTGTTTTTTTGCTAAATAGGGTTGTATTAATACTTCTCCCTTATAAACTTTTGCAACTTCTGGCATATTAGACATTGCAAAGCCTTCATCTGGTTTTCTTGCAATAATATCGCCGATTCTTAACTGAGTAGGTTGTAACTCATAAGCTGCTACATAAGTATTTTTATTGCCATCTATACCTGCATGAGCTACTCCTCTTAATTTTCCTAGAATTACTATATTACCTGTTGCTCTTACTAAAGCACCAGGATTCACATCTCCAATTATAACTATATTGCCATTATATTCTATAATTTGTCCAGATCTAATAGTAGTATTATAAAATCTTGTCATCCCTTCATTAATCTCAATATTGTAATGCTCCTCTTCTAAATAACTAGGTAAACCATTTTCTTCTATGTATAATTCAAATTTGTCTTCTATCAAATGTAAAAGCTCTTTTATTTCTTCCTCTCTTAAATTTTCACTTTTTATTCCCAATATACTAGCACCATTATAAAAGTCTTTATACTCAATTAGCTTTTCTTGAAGTTCTTTTTTTATATTTTTAAAATCCCCCTTTTTAATAAAAATATAAATTCCTTCTTTAATGCCTCTAAAACTAACTAATTCTTCTTTCAATGATAATACCTCCATAGTCCTTCCTTGTATATATTCTATATCTATAATTAAAATCCTTCTTTAGATTACAAAATTTATGTATTTTAAAAATTGAATTGGCAACAATTACCTTGCCAATTCAATTTCAAATGGTAATGCCTCCTTTTTATCCATACTATTCAGCCCTAAATACTCTGCTATTACTTCTCGAGCTATAGGTCCTGCATAACTGCCAGAACCCCCTTGGAATATTACTACAGCTACAGCTATTTCTGGATCTTCATAAGGAGCAAAAGCTACAAACCACGCATAGTCATCATAATACTCCCCTGTAGCAGGGTTTTTTACATGGTTTTGAGCAGTACCTGTTTTAGTGGCCACTGTTACTGGGAAATCTCCAAATATTGACCTGGCAGTACCTTCAGTGGTTACTTTTTTCATACCTAGTTTCACATGTTCTAGATTTTCATAATCGTTCAATTTTATTCTTTCTGGATTTACTTCCCTTTCCATTAAAGTCTCAGAATTGTCAAAGCTTTTAATATTATCTATAGCAGTTACTTTATGCTTATATCCTCCATTGGAAAGAGTTGCTATATAATTAGCCATTTGTATAGGTGTATAAGAATTTTGTCCCTGTCCTATGGTAATATTTAGTGTATCAGTAATATTCCAACTAGCTTGATTAATATAGTCAAATTTAATTTTATCAGCTAGTCCACTTCTATCTCCTGGTAAAATTTTTTCAGGATAGAATCCCATTTCATCTAATTGTTTAATTACCTCACCTCTAGACATGGGTTCAGGTTTTTCAATCCAAGAGGTTATTTCTTCTACAGCCTCTCTTATTTCATCATCATTTAATTTCACATCTTCTTTTATATAGGAACGTATGTTATTGTTTAAATATCTTTTTAACATACCTTTACTAATCATAACTTTTCTTTGAGGGTCTGGTACTCCCCCAGACTCTTCCCTTGGAATATCTATTTCTATTCCAGTTTTATCGTTTAATCCAAGCTCCTTGGATATATTTGCTATATCTTCTATATCTACTCTCATACCTAAAGATTCTCCAGTTCGGGGATTTCTACCAAAGGCTAAAGAATAAAAGTAATAGTTACAAGAATCTCTCAAAGCCTCATATATATTTACTCGTCCATGACTACCTCTATAGCTATTCCAAATCCAACATCCAAACCTTTCAGTCCCCACATCCACATATCCCATATCTCTAATGGTTTTATTTGGACTTAAACCATTTTCTAATGCAGCAAGAGCCGTAACCATCTTAAAAGTAGAACCAGGCTGAATAGCCGTTTGTATAGCTATATTATAAAGGGGTCTTGGTGCCAATAAATCTTCCTCATTTTCTGGAAATAGGGATAACCAATCAGAATTGGAAATTCCTGTGGAAAATAAATTTGGATCATAGGAGGGATAATTTTCCATAGCTAATAATTCTCCAGTTTTCACATCTATAGCTACTACTGATCCAGATGTAGCATTTACATAGGGCCTTCCCTTAGATTTATTTATGCCAAATTTATAATCTCCCCATTTACTTTTAAAAGTACCACCTTTTTGTATTTCCTCCAATGCATGTTTTAAAGATTCCCTAGCCACTTTCTGAAGTTCTGTATCTATGGTTAAATAAATATTATTTCCTGGTTTAGGATTTTCTTCCGTTAATACATTGGTTGTATTCCCATAAACATCTACTTCTACCCTCTTTATTCCAGGTTTTCCCTTAAGCTCTGATTCAAATTTTTCTTCAATACCAGTTTTACCTATTATGTCATTAGGTGAATACTCTTTTTCTTTTACATATTTTTCAATTTCACTAGGTTGAGAAATTTTACCTAGATAACCTAATAAGTGGGATGCTATTTCCCCTTCAGGATAGTATCTTATAGGCTCTACAGATACCTGAATACCTGGTACTTCCATAAGACCTTCTTCAATTTTTGCTACAGTAGAATCTTTAATGCCATAAGCAATATTAATAGGTTGATATGCCCTTTGGCCTTGTTTATATAATTGATCATATAAGGTCATTATAGTTCTAGCTTCATACTTACTAATATTATTTGAAATTTTAAAATGCTTTTTTAAATAATTAAATAATTCTTCTCCTTTTAAATCCTCTTTTATTTTAAAGCTATCATACCAATTTTCTTTATTAACCATAGCCATATATTCCCATTTAGAAATGGATATTTTAGGATTTATACCATTGTTTAATAAAACTTCCTGTGCAATTCCTTTAATACTATCCTCTATAATAAAGTCCTTCAA
>JGI24707J26582_10003844_pt1 | contig 10636 bp, 8 predicted proteins | sample BioPla1DNA1_FD_26582 | JGI IMG/M metagenome (IMG submission 26582) | reverse complement strand
TGCCGCCATAAAAAGCCCGGAAATCAAATTAAAAAACGCATTTCTACTCGATATTTTACATCCTACCGCCGAACACAGATGTTGTGTTTTTTTAGACGTTAAATAAAGTGCAAAAAGGTGAACTGCAACTGCAGCAACTATATATTCCAAACGAGCACTCAAAACATAATCGAGAGTATCTTTATCTGCTGTAAATAAAATTAACAAAACAGACGTAACTACACTAATCAAAATGGCAATTACGAAAAATCTTTTTTTGTTCATGAATATCCGACATTATATAAACCAAAACTTAAAGCTTAAAAAAATTAAGCTTAAAAAATTAAGTTTAAAAAACTCAAAGTTTAAAAAATTAAGTTTAAAATTCAACTGGTTATTTTGATTATGTTTGATTATGTTTTATTAAGTTTTATCGGTTGATTTCGATTTTATTGACATTTCTGCGGATTGTTTAAGAAATCGATTCCGAATTTTTTAACTGCGATTGCATTTGCCAAAGCGCCTACAATTATGTTTACGTAATATGTAATTGCTCTCCATACGATTACAACTACAGCCAAAATTTTAACAGGAATAAATAATGAAAATAAAGTATATCCTCCAATTTCCGCAATTCCGCTCGACCCGGGAGTTGTAGGAATTGCTGTAATTAACAAAAGCATTATTTGAGTTGCACACATAATCGGAAAAATACTTACAAAACTTTCGTTAAAATTCAATCCTTTTAATATAAACCAAATAATTGAAAAATGTCCCGTCCAGGAAAGCAATGTGAATATAAAAGACATAAATAAACTGAACTTACCGCTTCTGATTAACGTGTTAAAACTCTCATAAAAGAGTTTCATCTCTTCTCCTATTCTTTGTTTTGCATAAATCAATTTTTCTTCATACTTTTTTTTAGTAACTTTATTTACAAAATCTATTAATTTTTCAAAAATTTTGTATGTGTTTTCGGGTTTTCTAAGCATGTATATTAATAATAAAACAACGAATACAACACACAAAACAGATACCAAAAGCATAAAATTTGTAATATTTGTCGAAACGCCGCTTTTTTCTACATATTTATTGACAATAAAAAAAGACGGAATCAATAAAATCAATACTAAAAAACCGTCAATCATTCTTTCCATAATTACTACGGCCGTTCCTTTTCCGACCGGAATTTCAGAACTTCTTTTAAGAAGCAATATTCTGATTGGCTCTCCTCCTGCAGAAGACGGCGTTAGAGCCGCAATGAAAAGACCGGATATCGTATTAAAAAATGCGTTTTTACTCGATATTTTGCATCCGATTGCAGAACACAAATGCTGCGTTTTTTTAGACGTCAAATAATACGCAAAAATATGTATAAATACCGCCGCAATTATATACTCCAACCTAACACTTAAAACTGCATCAAGAGTCTGCCTGTCCGCAGTAAATACTATTAATAAAGCAGATGTGACAACACTTATCAGTATGGCGATTCCGAGTAATTTTTTTTTGTCCATGAATATCCTACAGATTATTTCCAAACAAACTTAGCAATAAACAGTTTCTACAGTTTATTTTCAAACAAACTTCATAATAAACGGTTTTTAGCAATAAATAGGTTTTTATTCATATGAATCTTGTTTACTAACAATATTATTTATTTTGACAGTTTATTAATATAATTTATTTAATATTTCGTTTAATTATTTATTTAATTATTTATTTTGATAACTCGTTTAATTATTTATTTTGATAATTCATTTAATTATTTATTTTGATTAATTGTTTGATATTATCGGAGATTTTATAATGTCATATGAATCTATTTCCGCAACAGAGATGAAAATTATTGATATTAATTGTAAATATCGAGGAATTTCTCCTTTAATTCTTATGGAAAACGCAGGATCAGCGATTGCTCGAAAATCTTTTTCAATTTTAAACTCAAACGGTTCGTCAAAGACGAACCGTTTGAATTGTTTTAATGTTGTTTTTTTTGCAGGAAAGGGAAATAACGGAGGCGATGCTTTCGTTGCGGCACGGCATATGGCAGGTCTTAGTGAAACGGACGATTCTTATACAAATAATCTAAATGATGTAAATAATACAAATAATTTGAATGATATTCAGATACAAATTCATGTGGTTTGTCTTTATTCTGAATGTGATATAAAAACGCCGGAGTCAAAATTGAATTTCAATTTAATAAAAAACATTCCGTCAATAGATATTATTTTTTTAGACCGCGAAAACGAAAATCTTTCAAATATTAAAAAAGTTCTCAAATCTGCAAATTTGATTATCGATGCGCTTTCAGGAACCGGATTTTCCGGAAATTTAAGAATAAAAGAAAGCATAATAATTTCTCTTATAAACGAATATTCTTCTAATTTTAATATTCCGGTTTTATCGGTCGACGTTCCGTCAGGTGTTGATTCTAACTGCTCTAACGGTTTTTCAGGCGCATCCAATTTCGATTCCTCAAATTCAAATTTAAATAAACTTAAAGAAATACCCATAAATGCGACAAGCACCGTTACTTTTCATAAAATGAAAACGTTTTTAGAGAATCCCCTGCTAAAAGATAAAACAGGAGACATATCCGTATTCCCAATCGGAATTCCAAAAACGGTCGAAAGATTCGTTGGACCGGGTCATTTCTTAAATTTGAGTAAAAAAAATCCTTTGGCACACAAAGGGGACTCAGGGAAAGTTTTGATAATTGGAGGCGGTCCTTATACGGGTGCTCCTTTCTTTTCAGCCGTTTCGGCACTTAAGGCCGGGTCCGACATCGTAACAGTTGCAACTCCGGCCGCTGCGGCCAACGTTATTTCTTCATATTCTCCCGATTTAATAGTAAAAACACTTCCCGGAAATTCGAAATTTTTATGTGAAGACGACGTACCATATATAAAAGAACTGATCAAATCCCACGATTCGGTTGTAATCGGGCCCGGACTAGGGGACTATCCCGAAACGAAAGACGCAATAATTTCAATTCTTTCTTTTTGCAAACGTGCCGTAATCGATGCCGATGCAATTATTTCGGAAATAAAAACACTCGACTTTAGTGACAAACAGTTCGTATTTACGCCTCACAAAGGGGAATTTAAACGCTTTTGCTCCAATTTGAGTTTTGACTCATCAAATTCCGATTTGAGTTTTGACGCGTCCGATTCAACTTTCGATTTAAATTTTAACTCTTCCGATTTTTCCGAACAATTTTTATCCGATTTATTTTTAAAATTAAAAGACGTATCGAAAATTTGCGGCAATTCCGCATTTATATTTAAAGGACCGATAGATATCGTTTTTTCGTCTGAAAAAATGCTTTTAAACGATACCGGAAATTCGGAAATGAGTGTTGGCGGAACCGGTGATATTTTAGCAGGGATTACAGGCTCAATTCTTGCAAAAAACAATTCCTTTGATGCCGCCGCATGTAGCGCATTTTTGGCAGGACTTGCAGGCGATATCACTTTGGAAAATACAGGACCCGGTTTACTTGCATCGGATATCGTTTCAAATATTTCAAAGGCGAGAATCAAAATCGATTCGTACATTAGTTGATAATGTTAACTAATAATTCGTTAATTTTTTTCCCGTTAAGCTTTATATAATTTCTATTAATTAAGATAGCTTTATTATACTAATTGATACCCTTATTTATAGTAATTATTATTCTAATTTATTCAGATATTTTTTTGTTGAGGTTTTAATTTATGTTAATTATCGGCGGTCCTTCGTCTCAGACACTTGCATCGCGCGTTGCATTTGAAATGGGTACTTATCCTGTTGTTTCTGATTTTTTGCGTTTTCCCGACAATGAACAATATTTGAGAATCCAATACGATGTTTCAGGAGAAGACGTTGTTTTAATACAAAGTACGGTTACCGATTCCGACTTATTTGCTCTAATTCAAATGATCGATGCCTGTTCTGAAGCAAAAACGATTACATGTGTCATTCCCTATATGGGTTATGCTCGCCAAGACAAATTATTTAATCCGGGCGAGCCTTTAAGTGCAAGAGCGGCGGCAAAGTCGATAAATTGCGATCGGGTATTTACGATAAATATACACGAAAAGAGTATACTTGATTACTTTTCATGTCCCGCAACAGATTTGGATGCGTCTCCTTTAATCGGAAAATATATTTCAAATCTCGATTTGGATTCTCCTCTTTTGATTGCACCAGACAGAGGTGTCGAAGAAATGGTAAAAAATACGGCATCAGGTCTTAATCTGGAATATGACGTTTTTGACAAAACGAGACTTAGCGGAGACTCGGTCGTAATAGAACAAAAAACACTTGATTTGTCTAAACGCGATGTGATTATGATAGACGATATGATTGCAACTGGCGGCACAATGGCCGAGTCTATTAAAATGTTGAAAAACGGCGGCGCAAAACGTGTTTTTGTCGGTTGCGTTCACCCGGTTCTTGCAAGAAATGCGGTTCTCCGTTTGTTTAATTCCGGAGTGTCCGATATATTTGCAACGGATACGATAGAAAAAATCCAAAGCNGTATAAGCGTTTCTTCACTAATTGTAGACAATATTTAAGCTATAGTGTAAGTTTATTACAAGTTTTATGAAAGTTTATTGCAAGTTTAGTGAAAGTTATTGCAAGTTTATTACAAGTTTTAATGAAACATTATTTTGTTGAATATACATGAAAGAAAATGAAAAGGGAACGGATCTGTGGACGTTAAAATATCGTCCGAAAACTGTCGAAGATATTTTGGGAAACGATTCCGCGAAGAAATCTCTTCGAATTTTAATTGACGGCGACTCCGTTCCGCATATTATATTTTACGGCCCTCCCGGATCCGGTAAAACTACTGCTGTTCTCGCAATGGCAAAAGAGCTTTTCGGCGATTCTTTTGAGTCGAATTTGGTATATATAAATGCGTCAGATTTTTTCGACCAAGGAAAACAATACATTGTTCGTGACAAACGCTTTTCACGCATTTTAGGAACGGACGACCCGTCTAAAATTCAAAAAAGCGTTATAAATATATTTAAGACAATAATAAACGAATATTCCGCAATTGCGCCGATAGATTCGGATTACAAGATAATATATATCGATTCCGCAGAATCTTTAACGCTTGAAGCACAACACGCTTTGAGAAGAATCATGGAAAAATATTCCTCAACATGCAGATTTTTCTTTTCGTCTGCATATTTCTCCGCTTTAATTCCACCGCTTCGTTCCAGATGCGTTTCTTTATTTTTTAATTACGTTTTGTCGGACGAGTTGCCCGTTTTTTTAAACTATGTGCTTGCACGGGAAGGTTTTTCAATAGAAAAAACAGATTTGGAAACAATTATTGACAAAACCGGAGGAAACGTTTCACATTCACTTCAAATTCTTCAACTTTCGGGAGAATCTGCAAAACATCAGATGGCGAATCTTTATGAAAATTCCGAAACACCTGTTGTAATAACATCTGAACACTATTTGCCCGAAATGTTGAATACGGACCCTCATATATCGGATTTGATGAGTGCTGTATCTTCAAATCAAAATTTTTTAAATGCAAGAGCCGCTCTGGATACGCTTTTGTCGGATATGGGCCTTATCGGTTCCGAAATAATCGAAAAGATATCTCAATAGGTCCGTGTTTCTGTTTTCAATGAACAAAAAGCGGCTCGCCTCATATGTATTATGGCCGAGCATGACAGTTTTCTTTCCAACTCGTCAAATGAACGTATCGTACTTGAAAATTTAATTACGTCAATGGCGTCTGAATTTTCTGAAAATTCAAAATCGTAACATTTTTATTCATTGCATTTATTAATATGCTTTTCGATTTATTACTTATATTGCTTATTCTTATTTATAGAATGTTTAGTATATTTTTATTATTACAAAATCCATGGTGTAATTTATGACGGAAATCAGACATTGGGCAGATGTTATAGCTGAAGATGCATTGAATTTGCATAAGAATAATATTATTGCTACGGGAATAACTCCTTCCGGCCACATTCATATCGGAAATATGAGAGAAGTAGTTACAGCCGATGCGGTCTATAAAGCTTTATTAAAACAGGCACCCGATTCTGAAACTAAATTTTATTATATTGCCGACAATTACGATCCTCTTAGAAAAGTATATCCTTTTTTAGAAGAAAGTGAATATAAAGAACATGTCGGAAAACCGCTTTCTGAAATTCCTTGCCCCTGCGGTGAGCATTCGAGTTATTCGGACCACTTTTTGGATCCGTTTTTAAAATCTATGAATGAGCTGGGGATACACCCCGAAGTTTTAAAAATAGATGAGCTTTACAAAAGCGGTTTTTTTAAGGATATTATCGTTTTATCCCTTCAAAAAAGAGATAAAATTGCTCAAATTCTTCATGAAGCTTCCGGAAGAGAAACGGACGAATCATGGAGCCCGTTTAATCCGGTTTGTGAAAAATGCGGAAAAATCAATTCAACAATCGTCAATTCGTTTAATGCTGACGAATATACGGTTGATTATTCGTGTAAATGCGGGTACTGCGGCGTTGCTTCCATGATTGGAGGCGGAAAACTAACCTGGCGTGTTGAATGGCCCGCAAAGTGGGCGCTTCTAGGCGTTACGATTGAGCCTTTCGGAAAAGATCACGCTGCAAGCGGCGGGTCTTACGATACGGGAATTCGAATTGTAAGAGAAATTTTCGGAAAAGAGCCGCCGATTCCGGTCAACTATGAATGGATTATGCTCGGAAACAAAGGTGCAATGTCATCATCTACCGGCGTTGTTATTTCAATAAAGGATATGCTTGAAGTAATTCCGCCCGAAGCTTTGAGGTATTTAATAATCAGAACGAAACCGGAAAAACACATTCGTTTTGACCCGTCCGTTCCTCTTTTAAATTTGGTCGATGAATATGAAAGGCTCAGAGACAAAGAAGATTTAACAGAATATGAAAAGCGTATAATCGATTTGTCAAAATCGGAAGGTGTTGAGCAATCTATAATTCCTTTTAAGCAAATGGTTACGATTTATCAAGTTGCAAGAGGCGATATTGACAGAATAGAAAAAATCGCAAACAGATCCGGATTTAACGAATCTCGTAAACTGACAGAAAATCTTGCGGAAAACGTAAAAAACTGGCTTGAAAGATACGCTCCTCCGTTTGCAAAATTCGGAGTATCTGATACAATTCCGGTCCAAGCCGCATCTCTTACCGATTGTCAAAGAGCGTTTTTAAAATCGTTTGCGGACGAACTTTTAAAGCACGAGGAGCCGTCGGCAGAAGACGTTCAAAAATTAATTTACGAAACAAAAGACGAAAACTCGTCGATTCACAAAACAATGGTTGAATATTTTGGTAAACAGATTAATGCGTCCGCTATAAATCCGAAAGATTTCTTCATTGCAATCTATATTTCACTTTTAGGAACACCGTCAGGTCCCAAAGCCGGTTGGTTTTTAACATCGTTTGATGTCGATTTCCTTGTAGAAAGATTTAGAGAAGCGGCCGAGTATAAACCGTAATTTTATTCTCAACCCTTTTTAAAAAAAATAAAAAATAAATGTTAAAAATTAAAAATCAAAATTAAAAAATAAAAGTTAAAAATTAAAAAATAAATGTTAAAAATTAAAAATCAAAAAGGTCTTTGTGTTGTTTTTTAAGAACCAAGCCGGTTAAATCGATTTTATCTTTTAAAATTGAAATTAAGATATCGTTTGCGATATCGAGTATTTCCGCCGTTGTTTTTGATACGTCTATTTCGTAAGNGATTGAGCCTTCCGGAATACNTTCCAAATCGTTAAAATATTTTGACAATGTTTCGTTATCCAATTTGGCCTTATAAACCGGCTGTTTTTTATTTGAAGCTGATGAATTTGACGAATTTGATTGTAATTTTGAAACTTCATTTGCATTGCAGCCGCATGCTGTTAATTCATAGTCAAAGCACGGTCTTGAAAAAAGTTTCGTTAAAATATATGTGCAAACTGTAATTCGATCTGATTTGTCGGAAATGAAACTCATTTCTTTTTTAATACGTTTATAAATCGATTTTTTCTCGGCATTATCGTTATTTAAAGAATCTCCCAAAAGTTCAACTTCATCGGAACTGTTTCTATCGTTTTTGATTTGATAAATTTTTGACGGAGAAAGATCGAATTCCGTAAGGTAATTTAAATCTCGCATTGCACGCAAATATCCGGTAACTATGAGACGGTGTTGCGATACTCCCCTTTTTTTAAGTTCCCGAGTAATACCGCTTATAGATTGCTGTTTCTGTATTTCCAAAACTTCAATTATGTGAGGAAACATATTTATTTCGTTTTCTTCGCTCATAAAACACAGCATCCGGGATTATAATTTTATAAATAACAAATTTTTGACAGCATCATTTTAATGCATAATTTTAATGCATTATTTTAAGTACAATTTTAACTGTATAATATTAATTAATACAATATATAAATTTAATTTAAATTCCGGATTTTATTGAATGAAAAATATATTCGACCGGAATTTTAAGAGAGATATAAAAAATAATGAGATATATGTTATAAGTAATAAAGAATTTATAAAGTTTTGTGGTTTATCTATTTAAGTAAATATTCAAAAATATTTAAAAAACGGTTAAAAAATGGTTACATGTACGTTAAAAAAAAATAAAATAACTAAAATTAAAATATAAGGAATAAAAGGAACAAATATATTTTTATTACATTGAAAAGCTTAAAATAGTTTGCAATTCTTTAGATATTCTGTAATTGTAAAAATGTATGAATTGTATTAATGTTTAGATATTTAAATGAAAAATAAATAAAAAATAAAATAAATAAAAACAAAATAAATAAAAACGGAATAAATATAAAAACGGAATCTAAAAGTAAAAGAGTCCGAAAAATATATTAAAAAAAATATATTTAAATATACGAGGTTTATAAATGGGAAGAACTAGAATTATAAATGACCCGTCATATTTGGTGCCTCTGTTAAGGACGTTCGGGTCAAGAACGCACAAAAAAGTATTTGACCTGCTTATTGCGGACTGGATGACTAAAGAAGAGATTGATGAAGAAATTGGAGCGGATTCCTACAAAAGCCTTTTAAATCTCAAAAAAGCGGGACTGTTGGAAAGTAAATGGAGATTTCCCGAGCCGGGGGAAAATCCGGTAAAGGAATTTCGTACATCTTATACTGATGTTCAAGTAAACTTTCAATCTTCATTTGAAGACTTGAGCGATATTATTATGCTTGCATTCAAACCTTATGATGAAGTCAAAGATTCTATCGAATTGCTTAAACAGAATATTGAAGAAGGAAATACTTCGATGAGTAAATTGACAAGAGATATGAATATGAGCGTACCTAAAATTTGTGCTATTGCGCGCAGATCCGATAATATATCAGTTATGGGACAAAGATTAAAATTAATTGAAAAAGAAGAGGAGTTGGAATTATGACAGATATTCTTCAAAGTAAAAGTACTATGACTAAATTTCAGGTTTTGACAGAAGTTGCCGCAAGACAGCCCCAAGTCAGACAAAAAGAAATTGCGGATTACATTGGAGTAACGCCGCAGGCCGTTTCCGAATATGTGAAAGAATTGACAAAAGAAGGAATGATTCAATCAGACGGAAGAGTAAAGTATAAAGTAACAAAGGAAGGAATTGACTGGCTTTTGGAAAATGCAACCACGCTTAAAAAGTTTTCAGAAAACGTAATGGAAGAAATAATCAGCCATGTGTCTACTTGGGCCGCAATTTGTGACGAAGATTTCCAAAGAGGAGAAAGAGTATTTATTGAAATGCGCGGAGGTCTTCTCTACGCAACGAGAAAAGACACCGGCGTAAGCGGAGTTACGCTTCAAAGCAGTGAAGCAGGACAAGACATCGGAATAACCGATTTGAGAGGATATTTGGACACTAAGACGGAGTCAATTTTTATATGCAAAGTTCCGAGAATTAAAAAAGGCGGATCGTCAATTGTAAACCTCGAACAGCTTGAATCAATTGTTAAAGACAAACCGTATATCGCATCAGTAGGAACGGAAGCACTTATTTCGTTGAGAAGAATAAATGTAGAACCGAATGTAATGTTTGGAGCAATAGAATCGGTAGTTCAAGCCGCTTGCCACGGTCTAGAGTCGGTAATTGTAATCGTTGAAGACGAATTGCCGCAATTACTCAGCAGAGTCGAATCGGAAAATGTTCCGTACGAAATCGTAGATTTGAGTAAGTCAAAATAAATTAAAAAAAAGCAAACTTCGAAGAAGTTTGCTTTTTTACTTTATTTCCTCTGTTTTTTATTCCCTCTGTTTTTTATTCTTTTTTTGACTTTTTTTCTTTTCTTTTTTTGCTTTTTTTCGTGACTCGTTTATTTTTTAATGTCAATGATACGCCGTAGCAATGGCGTACCATTGACACTAAGAATTCAAAAGCTGCAACGGCGTATCATTGACACTAAGAATTCAAAGGCTGCAAGGTCATACCATTGCCCCTAAGAATTAAAAAGCTGCAAGGGCGTATCATTGACACTAAGAATTCAAAAGCTGCAACGGCGTATCATTGACACTAAGAATTCAAAAGCTGCAACGGCGTATCATTGACATTAAGAATTCAAAAGCTGCAACGGCGTATCATTGACATTAAGAATTCAAAAGCTGCAACGGCGTATCATTGACACTAAGAATT
>JGI24707J26582_10003843_pt1 | contig 10637 bp, 9 predicted proteins | sample BioPla1DNA1_FD_26582 | JGI IMG/M metagenome (IMG submission 26582) | reverse complement strand
TACATATAAGGCACAACTTCTACACCACTCCGCCTTACCCTGCCAGCTTATAAAATAACTTTAAAAGTCCAGCTCAAAACATCCACGGGATCCACCGCCCCTGTCCTGCCGCCTGCGAACCACTAAGTAACAAGTAAGTCGCACAATTCAGCGCGGCTTTTCCGGTGGGATAAACCTTGGTTAAGCCCTGGATTTTGATCATGAACTAACGCCCCTCACCTGCAAGACGGAAGTCAGGATCACTACGTTGAAGAGAACTCCAAAAAAAGGAGAAACCAGCTGAGCCAGCTGGCATCCCATATAAACCTTAGTTTTAACCCTCAACCCATTCTAACAGTATTCCCTGCACAAAGCCGCCTCGAGCTTCACGCTTCTTTCGCTTCAGCTCCAGAATCTCCTCAAAAGACGAGCCCAGGTGAAGGGCCAGCCCATCTACTACCTCTAAGATGTCTGCCAGTTCCTCCAAATCCCGCCCGCTCTCGGCAAACTCTGTGAACTCCTCCAAGAGCTTGGCTTGCAGACCCGAGAGGAGTTCCTCTCCACTCACCGTAGAGAAGCGGCACTTCTTCCCCTTTCCCTGGATTATCTCTGGGATGCGGTCGCGTACAATTTTGTTGTAGGTAGCTATGACAATCCCCCTCTCATTCCCTGCTTCTCTTGTACAGACGCGCTATCATACGGCGTTCTCTGTAGCGCAGAATGTCCTGGATGTGTTCGATCAGCGCAGGAGACTGGTTCTGGGCCACTGTAGGCGCCAGATGGAGCCGCCTGTTGATCTGATCGTACTGGAAGAACGGAGAGCTCCGATCGAGAAAGTTGATGGGGTTCCTCTCCGCCAGACGCCTCCACTGGTCCAGGGTCCATTCCTGAAATCCCCGGCTGGACTTATCCTGCATGTCCACGTGGAAGCGCGGATCTTGGTAATAGCGCTGCAGTGCGAGGCCCACTTCTTCACTGGTCACTGAAGCCAGGAGCACACCCTCGCGGATAAACGCCCCGATGGTCGGAATCTTGTAGAGTTTGGACATGGATGTGGTCTCGAGATCCAGAAGAAATTCCTCGACGTCGGTGTCCAGCCAGGCTTCTTCCTCAGGGGTGAGTTCCCCAAGGTCAGCCAGGAACCTCAGGTAACCCCTATGGGGCTGTAGATGGCGCGGCCTGAGGTACTCTCGGGAATCGATGTCACTACCCACATGGACATCCAAGCGCAGAGGACGCCTGCCCAAATCGGCCTTAAGCCGCCAATAGTCGCTTTTCATCCGCTCAGGCAGGGGATCATGCCTGCGCATTTCTTCAAACACATCCAAGAGGCGCATATCAAAGTTGACCGTACAGCCTTCCGCGAGAGCTAGGGAGAGGTCTCGGATCTTGTAGACCTGGTCTCTCTCGCTCTGCGGATTGCGCCCCGAAAGGATCAGGGGAATCAGGTGCGCCCTCTTGTAGTTGCCGATGAAGTCCAGCACGGTCAAGAAATCCTTGTTCTCTGCCTTGCGCAGGCCTCGCCCTAACTGCTGCAGAAAGACCGTATACGACTCGGTTGGCCGCAAAAACATCACCAGATCCACCTCAGGGATGTCTACACCTTCGTTGAACTGATCCACCGAGAAGATTACTTCTATGTCTCGGTTGCGCAGAGCCTCAACCGCCGCCTTCCGCTCCATGACAAACTGACCTGCCCCGCTGTGAACGGCCGCAGCAGCGATGTTGTTCTTCCGAAAGTACTCCGTCATGAAGTTGGCGTGCCTGATCCCGCTGCAAAATCCCAGCGCCCTTTGGGATCGATACTTCAGATAGTGTTTGAGGACCAGATCGCCGCGCTTGGCGATGGAAAGGGCCTGTTCCAGCTGATCGGCAACATAGCGCCCGTTGGCCATGGGGATGGTGCTGTAGTCGGTGGTGTCGTCGTAGATTCCGTAGTAGTGAAAGGGAACTAGATAGTCCTTGTTGATGGCTTCCAGGAGGTTGATCTCATAGACCACATTGTCTTCACAGAACTGAAAGATGTCCTGGTTGTCCATGCGGAAGGGAGTTGCCGTGAGCCCCAGCATAAAGCGGGGTCTGAAGTAGTCGACAATCCTTTGATAGCTTTGAGCTGCAACATGGTGGAACTCATCGATGATGATATAATCGAAGTAGTCGGGTGGAAAGAAGGATGGCTGCAGGTATTGGGCTTGCGATAGGGTTTGTACGGAGGCAAAAACCAGATCTGTATCCGTGGTTTTCTGCTCCGCGTTAAACCATCCCTTGCTCTTGCNCGGCATAACGTTCTCAAAGGTGTCCCACGCCTGGCGCAGGATTTCTTCCCGGTGGGCCACGAACAAGACCCTTTTGAACTTCTCGCTGTCAAAGGCGGCAAGATACGTCTTGCCTACACCGGTAGCCATTACCACCATGCCCCGTCCAAAGCCCTCGGCGCGGGAGCGTTCTAGGTAGTGAAGGGCTTCGATCTGCGCCCCCCTCGGATGTGGCTTCTCAGCTTCATCCGCGGTTGAGATACTCCGACCCAGCCAGCGCGGGCGCTTCCAGGACAGACTGTATTCCTTAAGCCACTCATCATCCAGCGGGCGAGCCTGGGAGAACAACCGGTCAAAGTGGAGGACAAACTCGCGGAAGTCTTCCGGTCCTTCCTGCGCCAAGAGGCGGTAGTTCCATTCGATGCCGTCCACCAAACCGCTTTTGGACATGTTTGATGAGCCAACATACACCTCTCCGGAATTGCCACCGAGGCAAATATAGGTTTTTGGGTGGAATGCTACGTTTCCCGACTCGTAAACGCGNATGTCCGCCCTGCTGTCCAGGCCGTCTTTCAGCAGGTACANTGCGGAAGGTTCGGTGATGTTCAAGTAAGGGCTGGTGAGGATCTGCACCGTAACGCCGCGCTCTACAGCCCTTTGCAGATCTGGCAGNAGCAAGCGCACCCCAGATTCCAGGACAAAGGACACCACCATCTTGATCTGTTCAGCCCGGGCGAAGGACTCTTGTAGACTCCTTAACAAGGAGACTTGGTAATTGGTGATTACGTTGCGCACGCCTGACCACTCCGTCATCTAGCCTATTAAGTGACTTCTCCATGTTTTGGAAAAACCCTTGCTCAACTCGAGGTTAGGGGTTGGAGGTGCGAAGCAGTGCCCCATCGTCGTTAGCACTCCATGGGTGTGTTATAATGTCAACAGTGGCAGAAAAGGGTTTTGGTTGGCCAGTGGCAGGGAGGTATTTGCGTGGCAGACTCCACCATTCGCTATTACAATGAAAATGCCAGGGCGTACTTTGACAGTACCGTAACCCTGGACATGGGCAAACTCTATGGACCATTTCTTAAACACTTAAGGCCCGGTTCTAAAGTGCTGGATGCCGGCTGCGGTTCGGGTAGGGACAGTCTGTTCTTCAAGAATCAAGGCTTCCAGGTAACGGCTTTTGATGCTTCCAAGGAAATGGTGAAGCTGGCATCGGAACTGCTGGATCAAAAGGTTTTACTCATGAGCTTCGAGGACCTGAGCCTTACCGAGCAATATGACGGGATTTGGGCCTGCGCATCCCTACTGCATGTCAAAAAAACAAAGCTCAGCCGTGTAATAGCTGAGCTTGCCAAACATCTCAAGGATGGCGGGGTTTTCTATATGTCCTTTAAGCATGGTCGGGAGGAGTATTGGGAAGAAGGCAGGTATTTCAGCCACCTTGATGAGGATACACTTAAGGAAATACTCCAGGAGGTTCCAGAGTTAAGGACGGAACAGCTTTTCATCAGCACTGATGTCAGGGGGGATAGAAGCAGCGACCAGTGGCTGAATGCTTATCTAATCAAGGGCTGAGGTGGCAGAACACCTATGTCAGCCTGTTCCCTTAAGGCAGAACACAGGAACTAGACCAGCCTAAAACAGTTCCAGCAAGGATGCGTACAACCGCTGGTACTTTTCACTTAAGGGCTGATACAAGCCGTGGATGGCTTCGTCAGGGGTGAAGGTAGCAGAGGGTTGTCTGAACTTCCGCACCCCAGGAAGGTCGTTGATCTCAGATAGGGGAAGTTCTGAGCCCATGGCAAACAGGGCCGCGCCATAGGAAGCATCGATGCCCCGGTACACCTGCTGGCTCATACCAGTGACGTTGGAGATGATCTGCATTAAGGCGTGATCATTAGCCATGCCGCCCATGGCCTTAATCGTTTTGGGAACGGGATATACCGAACTCAGCTTGTCGACTGTAGCCGCAACTTCAAAGCCGAGGGCCTCCCGGGCAGCGCGATAAAGATCACTCTTCTGGTTGGTTCTGCGCAATCCGAAAAAGACGCCGCTGGCGTGGGGGTTGTGGAAAGGCGTTCTCGCTCCATCTATGTACGGCAGCATGATGATCCCCGTGGGCCCTTCCTCAGGATCGAGGCGATAGTCCTTCCCCACTATCTCATCGACCCAAGCTACAGACCTGGCGCCCGCAGAAGAGGCTGCCCCCAGGCGGTAAGAGCCTTCCAAAACGGAAACCCCTGGGTTAAAACCGCTGAGCGTAAGGAAACGATCCACCGTCAGTAAGGTGCTAATGGTCGAGCCATACACCACTACCAAGTCTCCCGGATTGATGGCACCGATGGCCATGGCCTCCGAGTTGATGTCACAGGCGCCCACGACCACGGCAGTACCCACGGAAAGCCCAGTCTCCTCCGCGGCAGCCCGCGTTACTTCGCCCAACGTGGCCAGGGGCCAATCAAAACTAGGAATCTTTTCTGGATGTAGGCCGTTGCCCGCCAGAACCTCTTCCAAGGTGCCCATGGTGGGAAAGTCCACCAGCCGGGCACCCGCCGCGGTGGGGTAATCCCAGCGAGCCTCCCCCGTGAGCCGCGCTGTGACAAAGTTGTTGCTAGCCACAAAATACCTGCACTGATCATAGACTTCCGGACAATGCTCTTTGAGCCACAGAATCTTGGGGATGATGGAATGGGTGTTAAACACGCCGCCCACATGTTCCCGGAGGTAGTCTGGCCCGCATTTTTCATTGAGGAAAGCGATCTGCTTCAGGGCCCGGGTATCAATCCCGTAGAGGATGGCATTGTACAGGGGATTGAAGTCAGCATCCACCGGCACAAACGAACCGCAGACAGAGCTGACGCAAACCGCGCGCACAGAGCTCAAATCGGCTCGGCTTTGGATCTTCCTGCAGATGGCCACAAAACCATTCCACCAGGTTTTCACTGCATCGACTTCGTACATTCCTTCTCCGGGACAAATCAGCTCCACAGGCAGTCTTTCCGTGAGCAGGATCTCCCCCCGGTCATTGAGTAGGGTGGCTTTGATGGAAGATGTACCCATATCTACACCCAGGAAGTAACTCATGGAATCCCCCATTCTGTTCGCTAAAAGGGCCTAAATACGTTGGGAGGCCCCAACGTATTTAGGCGCCATAAGCCTACAGTCTTTCTTAGAAACCTTCAGGCAAGTTGGTGATGTCAATCAGAGGTGCATCGATGTAGATGATCTTGCTGCCAGCAGCTTCATCGGGATCGATGCCGTGTACTACGATCTTGTCGATTATTTCCACTGCTTTACCTGCCATATCCTCAAAGGGTTGGGCAACGGTTGCCGTCACTGTGCCGTTTCGAATGCGGCGGAAGGTTTCTTCGTTTCCATCTACGCCCACAATCAACGTGTCGTCGTAACCGTACTCCCGCAGAACGTCGCCGGCTACATAAGCTAGCTGGTCAAAGGCGCACCATACTCCGTCGATGGAATCGCCGTACTTAAGCACGAAGGTTTCCATGGCGGAACGGGTGTCGTCGAGGAACCTGGCTGTGGCAACTACNCCGTACTCATCGATGACCTTAATGTCGGGGTATTCGCTGAGTACCGCATCCAGCACCTTGCCCCGGCGTCGGCAGCCCTGATGCTTCTGGAACTTAATGACGATGATGTTACCGGAACCGCCTAGGGAGTCCAAAAGGTAAGTGGAAATCTTGGCGCCCATGACGAAGTTGTCTGCCGTAATGTCGGCCACAACCCCTTCCACATAACCTGAGTCGATGGTGATCAAGGGAATACCAGAGGCGACTACTTTATCCACCACGTCCTTCATCTCAGCCGGGTGCCCCATTGCCATGACAATGGCATCAACTTCCATCTGCACCAGGTTCTCCAGCTGATTAGCCTGGGTCTCAATGGAACCCATGGAGTTCAGCTTGACCAAATCCCAGCCCTTGGACGTGACGTTTTCCTCGAAGGCCTTGGCCACGCGGGCTTGGGCTTCTGCCGAGAAGTTGGTGGCGATAAAGCCCACCTTCACATCTGCACCAAAGGCGCTAACCGAAAAACTGCCCAAAAGCAACAGCACAATCAAAACTACGCTTGCTCTTTTCACGGTCTCTCCTCCTTGTTATTAGCTCCTTGCCCCTACAGCCTCTCAACCGTACATCCACTAAGCGTCTGCCTGCCGTTTGCTTTGCAGCGATGTGATCGTCACTGAGAGAAGAATTATCACCCCTTTTGTAATATCCTGCATGTAGTACGGAGCACCGGCTAAGGTCATCCCGTTACTAATTACGCCGATCATCAACACGCCAACTAAAGTACCCAGGGGCTTGGCCCGGCCAATACTAAGCACGGTCATGCCCATTAAGGCAGAGGCAAAGGAGTCCATCATGAACCCCGTGGCCCCCTCTGGGTTGGCCGTTCCCAGCCTGGATGTTAAAAGGATGCCAGTCAAAGCGGCTCCAGCGCTGGACAGGACCAATCCCAGGATCTTGTAGAAGTCCGTATTGATCCCCGCCAGCCTGGCTGCCCTTACGTTGGCACCCGTTGCCTGCATGTATTTCCCCACTTTGAACTTGTTTACCAAAACGTGTGCGAGCAAGACCACAGCAAACATGATAATAACCAAGAACGGTATCCCCGCGATGCTACCCCTGCCCAAAAACAGGAAGCCGGCAGGCATGGCACCGTACAAAGAGAGGCCGTCGGTGAACATGTAAATGAAGCCCACACTAATGATTCCCATGGCCAGGGTAGTGATCAAGGAAGGGATACCCACCTTTGTAACCAATAGGCCGTTGAGGAGGCCAATCCCTGCGCCCACCGCCAGCACAATCACGATGGCCAGGAAGGGATGCATTCCGCCTAAGATTAGGGCGCCCGCGATCACGCTGGCCAGGCTGGCAACATTGGCAAAGGACAAATCCAGTTCGTCAACGATGAGGCACATGGTAAAGCCTTCAGCAATAACAGCGAGCAAAGCCACTTGCCGCAGGATGTTCAACAGGTTTCGGCTGTTCACAAAACCTGGAACGAAGAGAGAAAACATGAGTGTGACTATGACCAGAGCAAGGATGGTGCCATACTTCGTCAAAAGCTGTTGAAAACGGCTGTTCATTGCCCTCTCNTTCATTCTAATCCCCTCCCATCATCTTCGTGAGAATGTCCTCTCGCTCATANGGTGCTGTGAACTCTGCCGCGATGGCAAAATCATACATCACATAGATCCGGTCACAAATGGACGTGAGCTCCCGCAAATCGGAGCTGATGAACCAGATGGCCGATCCCTGCTGGGCCAATTGGCTCATGATGGTGTAGATCTCCGTTTTGGTATCCACATCGATGCCTTGGGTCGGCTCATCGAAAATCCAGACATCGCAGGATTCGCCCATCCACTTGCCAATGGAAACCTTTTGCTGATTGCCTCCGCTTAAGGTCCTGACCGATTGGGCAGGGGAAGTCACTTTGATCGCCAGCTGTTCAATGATGGACCCAATGTATTTGACAATCCCGCGTTCAATGAGGTAACCCAAATGGCTGAGCTGGTCCAGGCTCGCCAGAATCAGATTCTCCCGCACGGACAGATCCAGGATGACCCCCTCCTCCCGGCGGTTTTCCGGGATGAGCACCATCCTGCGCTTTCTGTCCGCGGCATGAGTCGTGAGCTGTATGTTTCCAGGTCTCTTCCTAAATTGCCGGTAGATGCTTTTGGCCAGCTCCGTGCGGCCGGCGCCGGTTAGCCCGGCAAACCCCACGATTTCGCCGGAGCGGATGTGGAAGTTGATGTCGTCAAATCCGTAGCGCTTGTCGCTGAAATCCCGCACCTGGAGAACGGTCTCCCCGATGTTAGCCTCCAACTTGGGGTATTGCACGTCAATATCCCGGGCGATCATGTACTGGATCAGCTGCCTCTCGGTGAGCCCTTCGTTTTGGACGGTAACCACCTTTTTCCCATCCCGCAGCACTGTGACCCGGTCCGCCAGATCCAGCACCTCAATGAGGTGGTGGGAAATGTAGACAATGGCAAAGCCCTTGCTCCTGAGGTCCCGGAGCAGCTCAAAGAGGGTCTCGCTTTCCTTGTAGCTCAGGGCCGCGGTGGGTTCATCGAAGATGAGGATAGGCAGGCGCTCGTAGAGCACCTTCAGGATGGCGATGAGGGTCTGCTGCCCCGCACCCAGTTCCCTCACTTCCGAATCCAAGTCCAATTCGAAGTTGAACTCTTCCGCCAAGGCGTAGGCCCGTTCCCGCATGGTCTCATTTTTCAGTAGGCCGCTTGCGGTTTCCTCAACCCCCAAGAACAGATTTTCATAGCCAGAGAAGTAAGGGATCAGTTCATTCTCTTGGTAAACCACCCCGATGTACTCCATGGCTTCCCGGGGGTTGTGGAAGGTGCGTTCTTCCCCTTGAACAATGATGGTGCCGGAGGTGGGGCGGTAAACTCCGGCCAGCATTTTGATCAAGGTGGATTTCCCGGCCCCATTCTCTCCGACGATGGCGTGGATTTCGCCAGGCTCTAGGTCAAAGTCCAGTTCATCTACGGCTTTTACTCCTGGAAACACTTTAGTTAACTTCCGTGTTTCAAGGATCTTGGTCATGGAAGGTCATTCCTTACCTTTTTGCTAGTTTGATAAACGAAGCAGCGCGCTCAGGATCAACGGGTTTGAAGGTATCACCGTCCACCTTGACGCTGGTGCCCATGATTACTCCGTCCACTAGGGGAAGGAGACGGGCCACGTTCTGCTCATTCACCCCTGTCCCAGCTATGATGGGCACACCATCGCTGCCCCTTCTGGCATCCAGGAGGTCCTCTTCGGCCACCTCGCTGCCTGCAGTGGTGCCGGCTAAGCAGAGCGCATCGGCCAAACCGAACTTCACGGCTCCCCTGCCGATATCCGCCAGGCTTCTCGGTGCCAGGGGTTCAGTGTGGCCGGAAATATTGGCGAAGATTTTCATCTGGCCGTCAATGCCCGCCTTCAGGCGCTGCAGCCGGGCCGCGTTGGGGTCAACNATGCCCCAGTCCCCTACAAACACCCAAGAGAGGAAGATGCGCACGAAGTTGGCATCCACCACTTTACCGATGGAAATGGCCGCTTCCGCATCTGCTAAAACAGAAAGGCCGAAGGGTGCCTTAAAACGGGAAGTGACTTCGCTGATCAAGGAGCTCATGGCCGCCACCGTAACTTTATCCACGTTGCTCAGATAGGGGCGGTCTCCTTCATTACTGAATACNAGGCCGTCAAAGCCCGCTTCCAGCAAAACCTCCGCATCGCGCAGTGCTGTCTCACGAATCTTCTTCATGCCACCCTCCCGGTCGTAGAGGGGAGAACCGGGCAGCGGCAAGAAGTGCACCATGCCTAAAATGGGTTTGTTTACGCCAAACATTTCCTTAAATAGAGTCAATGTCGTCACCACTTTCTAAGATTCTTGTCGCCGTATTGTGATCCGTAACTAAGTAATTGAAGAAACGTCCCTTGAGAGCGCCTTTCAAAGCCCTGTACTTGTAAGGACCACCTCCCACACCGATTCTCTTGGGCACCTGCTTGAGCAGGGAGAAAGGAATGGAAATGATTTTCTTGTTGTAAACGTGATCAAGCTCGTTCCCTGCACCGTCGATGAGCTTGCCCACTATGTCCCCCACCACTTTTTCTGTATTGGCGATGTCGTTTTGATCTGGAGCCAGGGTTGTGTACATATTCCGTTTCAGTTCGGGCCCGATGGAAAAGAGGGCAAGATCCAGATCCGCCCACAGCTGGGTCACGTGTTTCACTTGATCCTCCCGAAGGAAGATCTCCTTCACTTCAGGGCTGCTGACAAAAGCGGGTGCGGGCACCAGGCTGTAATCACACTGCAAAATGGAAGCCATGGTAATCACCAGTTTGTTGTTCTCACGCTGCAAAAGAGCGGAGCCCCACCCGCCCATGAGCGGAAGCAAGTGCACATCCATTAAGGCGCTCTCGTAGTGGAGCGAAGAGATGGTTTCCAGCATGGTCTCCCCCGGTCCGATACCAATGAGGTCCCCGGACTTGGCCGTTTCATAGAACAGCTCACTGGCAGCTTTGCCCAGTAGCTTCTTCAGATGCCAATCGTTCTTTTGCTCCGGGCTTTGGACCACCACCGCCTTTTCCAAGCCGTAGCGGGCTTCCAGTTCCCTGGCCAGTTGCTGAAAATCACCGCTGATTTCCCTGATTTCCACCTTAACAAGACCGATGTTCAAGGCTTCTTGGAACATGCGGGATACGGTGGCCGGGGAGATGTTGAGCTCAAGGCTGATTTCCTTTTGAGACATCTTTCTGTAGTAATACAGCTCTGCCACCTTGATGAGCTGGGAAATGGGAAACTTGGACATGGGAACCTTCCTTCTCTGCAATTTCTTTCTGCAAGAAATTTCAGCTTAAGCATAACAAAGGAATT
>JGI24707J26582_10003840_pt1 | contig 10639 bp, 7 predicted proteins | sample BioPla1DNA1_FD_26582 | JGI IMG/M metagenome (IMG submission 26582) | reverse complement strand
AGGGGGCGAGAAAAATTAAAATTCGACGAATCACGTTAGCTATTCTGGTTGTCTTGTCTTTTCTTTTTTATGTGAATATTAAAGCTTCTTTCACTACAAATATAAAGAATCGTAATAGAAGTTCGTTTGAAATAAATGTCAACAATCCTTCTGCAGATTTTGAATTTGAAAAGGAGGAAGTATTTAGAAGAACTCGAGAAGATCTTAGTGTGGTTGTTATTGAGGGTGTGTTTGGAACGATAGATCTCCAATCATCAGACGGAGATGAAATTGAGATAATCAGCACTATAGGGGCAAATAAAAAGCAGGTTTTTGAGACACTAAGGATTAAAGAAACAAATGATGGAAGAACCCTACATTACGCGCTAGAGGGTGATTTTCCTGATAATAATGGACTAATCGGTGTAAGTTATCTTGTCAATGTGCCCCATGACATGTCAGTACGGTTAGAAAACAATTTTGGCACAATTAATGTTCAAGATTTTCAAGGGAATTTGGAATTAGAGTCCAGTTTCTCCACCGTATCAGTTGAAAATGTCGTGGGATCATTTGCAGGCGACACAAATTTTAGTAGTGTGGGCTTGTCTGAAATCTCCGGGTCATTAAAATTGGATAGTAATTTCGATGCCGTTCAGATTCGCCTTTTGCCTGATGATAGAGGTTATGACTTTGAGCTAGACGGGCTAAAAGAACCCTATAGCATTAATTTGCCCTTCATTAATAGCGAGACGATCGGTAGTATCTTTCGTAAAAGGAGATCTTCAGAACCTGAAGTTCTGATTGATTATAATTTTTCCAGTATTTCAATTGAGATTGCGGATTAAACTGTAAGTATTATTGCATAGAAAAGCCACTACGTTTTCAGGAACGGAGTGGCTTTTTAATATTTTAATGGACTAACCATAAGTAACTTTTAAATTTCTGTATGATAAAAAATAAATGTCCAATAATATACTTAAGAATGAAAAGACGGAGGCAAAGCATGAAAAAGTATATTACGATTGATGGCAACGAGGCCGCGGCTCATGTGGCATATGCTTTCACTGAGATTAGTGCAATCTATCCAATAACCCCATCTTCACCCATGGCAGAATTTGTTGATGAATGGAGTGCCCATGGGCGATTAAACTTATTTGCAGAACCAGTAAAGGTAGTAGAAATGCAGTCTGAGGCAGGTGCGGCCGGAGCAGTGCATGGGGCGTTAAGTGTAGGAGCTTTAACCACAACATTCACCGCTTCACAGGGTTTGTTATTAATGATTCCCAACATGTATAAAATTGCAGGTGAGCTGTTACCCTGCGTTTTTCATGTTAGTGCGCGAGCCCTAGCCTCCCATGCCCTTTCGATATTTGGTGATCATCAAGATGTGATGGCTTGTAGGCAAACCGGTTTTGCCCTCCTTGCCTCAACGAATGTTCAGGAGGTTATGGATCTGGCGTGTATTGCGCACTTATCTACTATTTCGTCAAAAATTCCTTTCCTACATTTTTTTGACGGGTTTAGAACTAGCCACGAATACCAGAAGATCAAGCCACTTGAGTANACACAAATGAAGGAATTATTAGATGAAAAAGCTTTAGAAGAATTTAGAAGCCGAGGATTAAACCCCATAAGACCGGTGACAAAGGGGACTGCTCAAAATCCCGACATATATTTTCAGGGTGTAGAATCGTCTAATTCTTTTTATGAAGCCGTTCCTGAGGTTGTGGAAAACTACATGCGCAGGTTGGCTGAGATGACCGGCCGTAGCTACAATCTTTTTGACTATTACGGCGATCCCGAGGCAACTGAAGTTATAGTGGCCATGGGCTCAGTTTGCGACACAATCGAAGAAACCATCGATTATTTAAACCAAAGGGGTCAAAAAGTTGGATTGGTTAAAGTTAGACTCTACCGCCCCTTCTCAAACCATCATTTTTTAAATGTTCTGCCCGAAAGCGTTCGAAAGGTAGCAGTTTTAGATCGGACNAAGGAACCGGGCTCCCTAGGCGAACCACTCTATTTAGATGTGGTTAAGGCTTGTCACACCCTAAGCAAATGTCCAATTATTGTTGGTGGTCGATATGGTTTGGGTTCTAAGGACACTAGACCGGAACATATCGTCGCGGTATATGAAAATCTATTACAAGAAAAACCACGGGATCGCTTTACCATAGGGATTATAGATGATGTTAGCCATACTTCATTACCCACTCAAGAAGGAATTGATACAACACCGGAAGGTACTATCAGCTGTAAATTTTGGGGATTGGGATCAGATGGAACTGTGGGAGCAAATCAGGGGGCAATTCGAATCATAGGTGAACACACCGATTTATATGCCCAGGCATATTTCTCTTACGATAGTAAAAAATCAGGTGGAACAACAGTATCTCACCTGCGCTTTGGCAAGAGCCCCATTAAGGCACCATACCTTGTGGAAAAAGCAGATTACATTGCCTGTCATAACAAGGCTTTCGTTAATAATTATGATTTGTTGAAAGGTATTAAACCAGGGGGAATTTTTGTATTAAATTGCCCTTGGGAAGGGGAAGAACTGGAGAAGAATTTACCTGCCGAAACTAAAAGAACCATTGCGGAGAAGTCGGTGAGGTTTTACACAATAGATGCTGTTTCCATAGCAGGGAACTTAGGCTTGGGTAATCGGATTAACATGGTGATGCAGTCAGCCTTTTTTAAACTGGCAGAAGTAATTCCCGTCCATGAAGCCCTTCAATATCTCAAGGACTCGGTTGAAGTTCTATATGGAAGAAAGGGTCAAAATGTTGTAGACATGAACATTGCCGCCATTGACCAAGGCGTAGAATCACTAAAGGAAATAAAAGTGCCGGCAAGATGGGTCACTGAGGAGGATAATAGCTACGACGAGTTAGAGGGTGCACCTTCCTTTGTCACTGATATTCAGGTGCCAATGATGCGCCATGAGGGCGATGATCTACCTGTAAGTGCTTTCCTCGGGATGGAAGATGGTGTTTTTCCCAATGGAACTACTGCCTACGAGAAGCGGGGCATTGCGGTTATGATTCCGGAGTGGCAAATCAATAATTGTATCCAGTGTAACCAATGTGCTTTTGTTTGTCCGCATGCGGTTATTAGGCCGTTTCTTTTAGATAAAGAAGAACTGGGTAACGTTCCGGAGACATTTAATACTAAAAAGGCAATTGGTAAAGGTTTAGAAAACTTCGGTTATCGTATCCAGGTTAGCCCTTTAGATTGTACTGGTTGCGGTAATTGCGCCGATGTTTGCCCTGCACCGGAAAAGGCTTTAGTTATGCGCCCCGCCGATCAGGAAATTGCTAAGCAAAAAGGTAATTGGGAATTCTCTCAAACGGTAACTTCAAAAGAAGAACACGTAGATTGGAGCACCTTAAAAAACAGCCAGTTTCGAAAACCTCTTTTTGAGTTTCACGGTGCATGCCCCGGTTGTGGGGAAACACCCTACATTCGCCTTTTAACGCAACTTTTCGGAGAGCGAATGATAATAGCAAATGCCACCGGTTGTTCTTCCATATATTGCGGTAGTGCACCTTCGTTTCCCTTTACTACAACTGCTGATGGTTACGGCCCTACTTGGGCAAATTCCCTATTTGAAGATAATGCCGAATATGGCTTCGGTATGGGCATAGGCACAGAGACTTTAAGAAGAAGATTAAGTCATTTGATTGAGAAATTAAGGGAAACCACCAGCTCAGAAGATTTGAAACAGGCGTGTGTTAGGTGGCTAAACGGAGCAGAGGATTCGTTGTCTCACTTTAGCGAAGTAAAGGAGTTCATTGATCTTTTGAAAGCAAATGCATCACAAAATGAGCTGGCTAAAGAGATTTTGCGCAATAAGGAGCACTTAAGTAAGAAATCCCAGTGGATTATTGGTGGAGATGGCTGGGCTTACGATATTGGATATGGCGGTCTAGATCATGTGTTGTCATTGGGTGAGGATGTAAACGTCTTAGTTTTGGATACTGAGGTTTATTCCAATACCGGTGGGCAATCGTCTAAGGCTACCCCAACCGGTGCCGTGGCAAAGTTTGCCGCTTCGGGGAAAAAGGTCCGCAAAAAAGATTTGGGACGAATGGCCATGACTTACGGATATGTGTACGTGGCGCAGATAGCCATGGGGGCCAACATGAACCATACAATCCGTACCATAATAGAGGCAGAAAAGTACCCCGGACCATCGTTAATAATCGCCTACTCACCATGTATCAACCACGGAATAAGAACGGGTATGGGCACTAGTATCCTTCAAGAAAAGCGAGCGGTAGAAGCTGGTTATTGGCATCTTTATCGCTATAATCCCCGACTTAAGGAAGGGGGTAAAAATCCATTCACCTTAGATTCCAAAGAACCAACAGCCTCCTTTAAGGATTTCCTTTTAAGCGAAATACGGTATTCTTCGTTAGAACGAACTTTCCCGGATATAGCTGCGGAGTTATTTGTTCAGGCAGAAGCAGATTCTAAGGAGCGGTTTTTAGAATATCAGCGGTTGGCAAAGCATATTTAAAGAAGGCGGGAATTCCCGCCTTCAACTATTTTTGATTTTGATTAACCCATTCACGGGCTAATTCCATATCGAATGAATTTGGTATGGGAACTTTTGAGATGGGTTTTTCCCTTTCAATATTAGCCCATGCCGCTGTGGAATGTTCTTCTATGGGTAGTTCGCGTATTCTTCTTCCTTTTGGCCTTAACAAAGCATCGTTCACTCCTTTTTTGTTTAGTATGGAAAAAAATCCTCTATCTTATAAGCGTTATATAAGGTAGTAAAAGGGATAATAATCAAAATGTCAAATATGTTGGTGTCATGGGGAAAGGATGTGAACTAAATGTCAGTTACATTTAGTGGTAAGGAGTTACTTCAGCTTATAAACGAATTAGTCAATATCCCAAGTCCTTCAGGGTTTACTGACCGAATTATTCATCACATTGAAAGCTATATAAAAGAATTTGGGTTTTCTGCGGTGAAAAGTCGTAAAGGAGCATTGATCGTCACTTTACTCGGTGATAATGGGGAACAACATCGTCTTGTCACAGCCCACGTTGATACACTAGGTGCCATGGTTAAGGAAATAAAACCAGATGGGCGTTTGCGTTTATTCAGAGTAGGAGGCACCCAGTGGGAGCATTTGGAGGGGGAGTATTGCCAAATATTCACTTCCGACGGGGGTGTCTATACTGGAACCATTTTGATGCATCAAACTTCGGTTCATGTATATAAAGACGGGGCAGAACTGGAAAGAAACAAAGAAAATATGGAAGTGCGCCTCGATGAGGTNGTTAAGGATGCGACTGATGTGGAAAACTTAGGAATTAAAGTTGGCGACTTTGTGGCATTCGATCCGCGGGCTGAAGTATTGCCCAGTGGCTTTATTAAATCGCGTCACTTAGATGACAAGGCAAGCGCCGGTATACTTATATATATTCTACGGGAGCTAAAGGAAAATAATTTAACCCTACCGTATACTACCCATTTCTATTTCTCCAATAACGAAGAAATAGGTTATGGTGGAAATTCCAATATAAGCGATCAAGTTGTTGAATATTTGGCGGTGGACATGGGTGCAATAGGAGACGGACAATCAAGCGATGAGTTTTCCGCTTCCATTTGTGTAATGGATTCATCCGGACCTTACAACCTTAGACTCCGCGAACACCTGGTTAATGTTGCCGAGAAGAATGGGGTAGAATATAAATTGGATATCTATCCGTTTTATGGCTCAGATGCAAGTGCCGCACTTCGAGCCGGACATGATATATATCATGGTCTAGTTGGTCCGGGCATTGATGCTTCGCACGCTTTTGAAAGAACCCATGTTGATTCTTTAGTCAATACGGCTAAATTAGTATATTTCTACCTGTTATCCGATTTATGTTGTTCTAACCCACGCTAATAAGAAGTGGTGAATAAGTTTTGTTAGGTTTATTANTTAGCATTCGGGGGTCATAATATGACTTATAAATTAAGCTGTATAAAAACGTCTAAAAACCATAACGGTGATTTTCTAGCAATCGATTGGGCGAAAGTGCCTACAAGTCCATCGTTTATACACACGGATGGCGATGGCGGCGAAGCAATTTCCACTTCAGTTCAAGCTGCGTGGGATCGCGAATTTTTGTATGTTCGGTTTCAGTGTGAAGATTATGATATCTTGGCAAGCATGCAAGATCGTGATGATCCACTTTATGAAGAAGAAGTTGTGGAGGTATTCTTAGCTCCAAAGAAATCAGACGAATATTATGAGTTTAATCTTAGCCCCAAAAATGTGGTTTTTGATTCGTTTATTAAGCACGATGGGGAAAGGCACCAAGGGGATCCTGAATGGAATTGCCCCGAGTTAAAACATAAAGTTGTGCGGGACAACCCTAAATCGGATATCTTCGGAAACTGGAGCGGTTACCTTGCCATTCCTTTTAAATGCTTAGATGTAAGCCCCGTTGTGGGAGATACATGGAAAGCTAATTTTTATCGAATTAAACGTATAGGTGGCGACCAATATTTGGCTTGGTCGCCGACGTTAACAAGGCCCGCCTACTTTCATGTTCCCAGTAAATTTGGCGCTTTGGTTTTTATTTAGACAGCTGCGTTCTTCGGTTTCCTTACGCTATGGTACCAAGAATAAAAGGCAAAAACGCCGAGAAAAGTTGTGAGGGCACTTGCAAAGTAAAGGGCAGTTCCACCCCATAAATCGTAAATTTTGCCACCTAATAAACCGCCCACTAAGTGCGGAAGAGTGGTGGTAAATGCCACATAAAGAGTGAAGCCCGTTGCGTGATATTCCGTGGGGATAATTTGATCGACTAATATAATTAATGCAGCAGTAAGTAGAGCATATCCTATTCCCACAGTGGCGTGGACGATGAGCATGGCAATTGGATGGTACGATATGGCAAATAGTGCAAAACGAACTGCTTTGAATAGACCTATTCCTATTAGAACGCGTTCCGGTGAAAACCTTGTTATAAATCCCTCGGAACGGAAATAAACCGGTAGTTCAACTATCGCGGTGATGCTCCAAGCTAAGCCAACTAAGGCACTGGAGGCCCCCCTGTCGGTCATGACAACACTTAGGAAATTTAAAGGCATGCTTTGACCCAATTGCAAGATGGATATGGCCGCAAGAAAAAGGAAGAATTGTTTTGTAAGAACAGAGCTAATACCTTTAATGGCGAATTGGTTGTGAATGGGTTCTTCTTTCGCTTTTTTTCTTCAAATGGCATAACAAAGATTGCCAATGCCACAAAAATTGTTCCCACGCCGTAACTGGTGAAAATTAATGCGGGACTATCAGTAAAGACTTTGCCCATAATAAAAGAAGATACGGCAAAACCAAGAGATCCCCACAGACGAGTAAGTCCCCAACTGTTTTTTTGTTCCCCTAGGGCGCGAATACTCATGGAATCGATCATGGGGTTTAATGGGTTTTGAAAAATTCCCAAAAGGATTGCCAGAACGTAGAAGGCCGGTCCCACCGGAACGTTTTTATATATGGAAATGATGGCCCCGGACAGCAAGATTAAAACCGCGAACATGAGTGGTAATCTCCCGCGACGATCCGCGATATACCCCCAAATAGGCTGCACAAGGAAGGCAACCAGCGGACCGATGGCCGAATATATACCTATGGAAACTCCGCTCCAACCCTCACTTTGCAAGTAGATGAAGATAAAAGGAATAAAAGTCCCTGAAAGGGCAAAGAATAAAAAATAATTGAGTGAAACCGCGCTATAGCGGTTTTTTTNAAACATNTTTGGCGACTNTTTCTGTATTGGAATTATTAAACATAAATTNATCCTCCTAGATTTTACTNTAGTTGATATTTTGACTCCGTTTGATATTAATCCTTCTCATAATAAAAGACTGTTTTGGGTATCCTTTTTGAAAGAGAGTTCTGAGAGGTGGGCTAAATTGAAAATATTAATGTTATCTTGGGAATACCCTCCTAAAGTAATCGGGGGGCTTGCTAGGGCTGTTGCGGATCTATCTCAGGCATTGGTTGAAGAAGGCCACGATGTGACTGTGGTAACAGGTGATTACAGTGAATGCAATCAGCTGGAATATGTAGATGGTGTCCGAATTCATCGTGCTAATCAGTTTTTTCCACGTCCCATGGATTTCATCGAAGAAGTCCATTTTATGAATTACCATTTGATTCAAAAAGCATCAGAGTTGCTCTCTCAGGATCATTTTGATTTAATTCATGCCCACGATTGGTTGGTGGCTCCAAGTGCTAAAGTTCTGAAACATGCCTTTCACAAGCCTNTAATGGCTACAATNCATGCCACAGAATGGGGAAGAAATGGTGGGTTACACAATGATCTTCAACGTCATATCAGTGATATGGAGTGGTGGCTGACTTACGAAGCCTACGGAGTCATTGTTTGTAGCTATCATATGAGAGATGAATTGCAACGCATTTTTCAAGTTCCCGGCGATAAATTACATGTTGTTCCAAATGGCGTCAGGGCGCAAGACTTTATTCGCACTCATCAAAATTTGGATNAATGGAAAAGAAGCTGGGCATTACCCCACGAAGATATTGTTTTATATGTGGGTCGCCATGTTTATGAAAAGGGCATAGATCTTTTACTGTCAGCTGCTCCCAAGATACTGCAAAATAGACCGCAAACAAAATTCATCATCGCGGGGAAAGGCCCATTACATGATGAGTTGAAAAAGCAAGCATGGGATATGGGTCTCGGTGAAAAGGTGCTTTTCCCNGGATTTATCGACGATTTAGAACGTAATAGTCTGTATCGATTAGCTGAAGTTGCAGTTTTCCCCAGTCGCTATGAACCATTTGGTATTGTGGCTTTAGAAGCCATGGCAGGTGGCGCGCCTGTAGTAGTAAGTGATGTGGGTGGCTTTAAAGAAACAGTAGAACACGGCAAAAATGGTCTGAGTTTTTACTCGGGCGATGCCAATTCACTGGCCGATAGCATTCTAAGGTTATTAAGTGATAGGGAGCTCGGTCAGTATTTAAGTGATCAGGCCTACCAGGATCTGAACAATAAATATAATTGGAACATTATTGCTAGGGAAACCGTGAAAATATATGAGAATGACCTTCCCTTAATGTCCGAACAGGATGTTTCAGAAAGTCCATATGGTGTTGAATCCAATTTATTAGAAAAGGAGGGATACTTGCATGAAAGCAGTAATCATGGCCGGTGGTGAGGGAACAAGGCTAAGGCCCTTAACCTGCAACTTACCAAAGCCCATGGTACCAATTTTAAATCGTCCAATGATGGAACATATCCTAAATCTTTTGAAACGACACGGATTCACCGATATAGCCAGCACTTTATGGTATTTACCCGAACACGTTGAGCGATACTTCCAAAACGGAGATGCATTTGGTGTTAACATGGAATATTTTGTGGAGCGCGAACCTCTGGGTACGGCAGGAAGCGTTAAAAATGCAGTGCAGTTTTTGCAGGACACATTCATTGTAATGAGCGGGGATGCTCTAACAGATATAGATCTAACTTCGGCGGTAGAATTTCATAAAAAGCAAGGTTCCATGGCCACCCTCGTTCTAACAAGGGTCCCTAATCCCCTGAGTTACGGGGTTGTGCTTGTTGATGAAAGCGGAAAAATAACGCAATTTTTAGAAAAGCCTAGCTGGAGCCAGGTTTTTAGTGATACGGTGAACACAGGTATTTATATTTTGGAACCGGAAGTTCTCGACCTTATTAAGNTAGGGCAGAAAGTTGATTTCAGTCAAGATGTTTTCCCGGAGCTTTTAAGAAGGGGTGCACCCCTTTATGGTTATGTGGCTCCGGGATATTGGTCTGATATAGGAAATCTCGAAGTATACTCAAAAGCGCAGGTGGATAGCTTAAACGGGGCTGTAAAATTGGAATTGCCCGCTAATCGAAAGGAAAACATTCTATTCGAGGAAGACGTTTATATACACCCCGATGCACAGATTTCGGGTCCGGTATATCTCGGGAAAAATTGCAAAATTGATGCGGGAGCCGTGATAGAGCCATACACTGTTATAGGGTCACATTGTCAAGTCGATGCACGGGCAAACATCAAGAGAAGTCTTTTATGGTCAGGTGTTCGTATAGGCACCGGTTCTCAGCTCAGAAGCTGCATTTGCTCAAATAACGTGCAGGTAGAGCGAAACATCCAAATTTACGAGGGCGCAGTTTTAGGAGAAAGAGTAAAAGTTGGTGCTTTTTCTATGATAGGAGCAGATACGAAGATCTGGCCCCAAAAAATTATCCCCAGCGGAACAACATTAAAAAAATCTCTCATATGGGGAAGTCAATCAAGACCTTCTCTTTTTACAAAACATGGAATATCAGGTGATTCCAGAGGCGATCTTACCCTTGAAACCATTATTCAAGTGGGATTAAGTTACGCCGCTTTTTTAGGCACGGATAAAAGTATCTTGGTAACCAGCGATTATTCCAATCTAGGTGATTTGGTTAAGACGGCATTAATAGTGGGATTAAGAGCGGGAGGTTTGGATGTCTATGATGGTGGTGCAGTTACCGGACGTGTAACACGGTTTTCTGTTCAAAAACTTGCTCTGGATGGGGCGCTACACTGCATGCAAGATCATAATGAGAATTACAATTTGGTTATAGAGTGCTGGAATGAAAAAGGCCGCTTTTTATCAAAGAACGATCA
>JGI24707J26582_10003837_pt1 | contig 10645 bp, 13 predicted proteins | sample BioPla1DNA1_FD_26582 | JGI IMG/M metagenome (IMG submission 26582) | reverse complement strand
TTAGACTAAGATCGCCACGTCGTGTGGCAACGTCTAACTGACCCACGTCCTGTGCGCCCAAGGCACGCCCGCGGTAAGCGAAATATTTTCCCGTAGCGGTTCTATTGATCGATCAATATCCGTTATCTCAAATCACAACGATAAGACTTGATATAGGAAAGAAAAATTTATGCAATGCTACTATTATTAACTAAATATTAATTAGCTGATATAGCAAAAATTCAAAGGCGAGTTCTTTGTCCATTTTTCCTTGTTTAATTGCTTGATCTGCATCAGTACACGCCTCTATGTAACGATAAAGTGCATCTAAACTAAATTTTTTTTCCCGTTCAAGTGACATTTTAACGACATATGGATGCACCCTTAATTCCTTAGCCATTTGTTGCTGACGATAACCTTTTCTTAGCAACACTTTCACTTGGTAAATCGTTCGTAATTGTGATGCCAACAAGCCAATTAAAGCAATTGGCTCCTCATTCAATTTCATTAAATCACGATAAATCTTAATCGCACCTGTTAAGTTCTTAGTAATTACCATATCAACTAATGTTAATCCCGTGGCATTTCCTTGACGAGAGACAAGATTTTGGGCAATTTCTGCTGTAACTTTGCCACTTTCTCCAACATATAAGGCTAGTTTCTCAATTTCTTTTTCCAATAAACCAAGATTCGTCCCCGTTTCATTAATTAACAATTGTTCAGCAGCTTTATCAAGATAGACTTGATACTGCTTAGCCAAATGAGCTACCCACTTGTCAATTTCCCACGTTTTAACCGCTTCACAGTGAACAACCATCGCTTGCTTTTTCAGCTGTTTTGTTACCTTCTTACGCTCATCTAATTTATCATAAGGTGCAACAATAACTAACGTTGAAAAGTCAACCGGCTCCGCAAGATAATCTAATAAACGATCAAGGTTATGCTCAACCTGTGTCTTCACTTGCTTCGCTGTTAAAAAATAAGCTTGATTAGCAACAACAAGTTTATGATCAGCAAAGAAAGGATAGGTCTCGACCTCCATCACAACATCATCAACAGGTATTTCTTCTAAATCATATTGGATTAACGCTTCATCTGCCTGACGATCATTACCCAATCTATTGGCCACTTGATTCACAACAGACTCAATTAAAAATTGCTCCTCACCATAAATTAAAATGACTGGTGGAATTTTTTTGTTTTTCAAATCTTTTATCGCATCTAAATAGTTCATCTTATCCATCCCCGATCAAAACAATCTCATCTCCTATCGTATAGCTTGGCAACGATTTTGACAAGAAAAAAAGAAAGGGAAACGAGCACCCTCCCTTTCTTCATCTATATAAACGATTAATCATTAGACCTAGGCTCTAATAATTAATCGATAGTCGTTTCTTCCTCTCTCTATTCATTACTGTGACCCATCAGCAAAAAATTACGCCTGTTAACTGTTGCTAACTGAGGAAATCATCCAGATCAATCATTCTTACCAAAGTATTTGTTAATAGCTTATGGCAAATGAGTTGAAAACGTTCCACCTCTTTGATTTTTATGAAAAATGAATTGAATCGCCCCATCTTGATCTGTCCGATAAATTTTTAACCCTTGATCAGTTAACCGATTAAGCACAATTTCACTTGGATGATTGAAAAAATTGTTACGCCCAACTGGAATAATTGCTTGATTTGGTGCAATTTGCGTTAAAAAGAGTTGCGAGGTTGAGGTTGCACTCCCATGATGCGCAACAACCAATGTATCGATAGCCAGCTGAGGATTATTTTTCACAATTGTTTCTTCTACATGGGCAGAAATATCTCCAGTAAGTAACCAAGACTGATCTGCGAACCGCGTCTCAATCACCAATGAATTGTCATTCGTATTCCTCCAATCGCGACTCGGATTTAAACTATAGAAATCGTGACTACCAATCGAAAAACTTTCGCCAGCTTTAACTCGTTGATGTTCGATTAAGCCAGTTTTTAATGGATTTAATAAAAGCTCTGGCCACTCAAAATATGCTGATGTGATTACCGTTTGAACTGTGAAATCTTCGAGTAAATACGGCAGACTACCAAGATGGTCATGATCTTCATGTGACAAAATAACAGCATCAATCTTGTTTATCCCAGCTTGATATAGAAATGGTTTGATGATTTGTTGATAAGCACGATCAGTCGGGGTTGTGTAATCATTTGCTAATGTCGCACCAACATCGTATATGACGACTGCTTTTCGATGGGGTAATTCGATGATCAGTGAATTAGCTTGTCCTAGGTCAAGAACTGTTACTTTACCGTACGGACTCAAATATGGTGTGATTTGATTCGTCACGATAATCATAATCAGTAAAATAAAACTAGAAATCACTTTATTGAATTGTCTTTTTTCAAATTGAACGAGCAAATAAAATAAACACAAATAATAGAGGGTAATAATTAAAGGCGACAACTTCCCAGTTACAATTGGATAGTAAAGATAAGTATCAACAAATTGAATCAATGTGATAAACAACTGATTCGAAAGCTCAATTAAAAATTCAATCAACACAAGCAAAGGCGGAAAAAGNAAACTNACTAAATAGCCAAAAAAGATTAGAGGAATAAAAAAGCTACTAAAATAAAAAGTGACCACTAAATTGATAATAAAACTGATTGGATTGAACAAATAAAAAGCATTAACTTGAATTGGAATAATCATCACCATACATAACAATGAAATGAAAACCATTTGCGCGAATTTTGTTTTTAATTGGATGAGAATTTTTTTTGATAACAGTAATGAAAATGAAATCAGAAATGAAAATTGAAAGCCGAGATGATTGATCCATTCTGGCTTGAGAAATAGAAGTAATACAAAAGCGAGGCTAAGAAAATCAATCGAAATGATTCGATCACGTTGATACCATGCTAAGTAATTACAGATTGTAACGAGTGCAGCCCGCCATATTGATGGTGCGCCACCAGCTAGGATCGGATAAATTAGTAAAAAAGTGATCAGCAGTTGATATGTTGTCTCTTTTGTTAAACGGCACAAGTAAATACAAATAAAGTGGAGAATCGCGACAATAATACTGACATGAAGCCCTGAAATCGCAAGTAAATGGGTCAAATGCCACCTTTCAAACAGATCTTGCACCTGATCATCTAATTCCGATCGATCACCAAAAATTAATGATTTAATCCATGACGCTGATGTTTCACTCATCCGTTGATCGAGTCGATTCATCTGTTGATCACGAAGATGATTTAATCTGCCCGCTAAGTTTGTCCCTGTACACTGAAGTTGATTTGACTGATTCAGATTGATTTGATAGTCGATCCCTTGATCTGCTAAATAGCTTTGAAAATCAAATTGACCGGGATTTGTTGCATTGGTAGGAAAATTCATTTCACCTGTAACTTGACATCGCGCTCCTACACGGAGTGGAACAGATGAACTTAAGAATTGATTGATTTGAATTAATTGTTTCGAGGCTGAATCACGAAGTATAAAAGTCGTTTGTTGATCAGATTGTTTAGTAATCGCAGTAACTTTACCTGAAATCACGACATCGTTGCCCAGTTCTTCTAATCGATCAAATTGGTCTAGGATGAAGTGTTGTGAGAAGAAAAGAGTTAACCCGACTAGCACTAGACATTCGATTAACTCTAATCTTTTTCTTTGGTAGTAAATCAATAAGACGACTAGCCAAACTAAAGCGATGGCGAACGACAAGATCAATTGATTGGCTAAATAATAGCCAACGAGTAGTGATATCACGAGAAAATACCCTTTCCCTCTCACATAAACACTCCTCTAGGATTATTTTTTTAATAATTGCATTGTTTCTTTTTCAAGCGGAATTAATTCAACATTCACACCTGCATCCTTAAACAGCTCAGTTGCGTACGGGTGGTTACGATAATCAGCAGCGTAATAAACTGTTTTAATCCCTGCTTGAATAATTGATTTACAACATTGTAAGCAAGGAAAGTGCGTGACATAAATTTCAGCACCATCTGTTTGAACACCAAATTTTGCACACTGTAAAATCGCGTTTGTCTCTGCATGAACTGTACGAACACAGTGTCCGTCAATCATATAGCATCCTTCATCAATACAGTGGTCACTGCCTGAAACACTCCCGTTATAGCCCCCAGCTATGATTCGATTATCTCTAACGATTGTTGCACCAACTGTTAATCGTTCACAAGTGCTTCTCAATGCAATTAAATGGCTTTGTGACATAAAATATTGTTTCCAAGAAATACGTTCCACTTACCTTCACCTCTTCAATTAAATTTATGGGACAATAATGAACTCTTCTAGTTGTTCAAAAGTTTTAACACCAATACCGGAGATGTTTTGTAGGTCCTCTGGCTCTTTAAATGGACCATGCTCCTCACGGTACTGAATAATTGCTAATGCTTTAGCTGAACCAATTCCAGGCAACTGCTCAAGTTCTGCTTGTGTCGCTTGGTTGATTCTTATTTTACCATGATTTACGTCCGATTGAACGACAATTTGTTCCGAATCTTCCTGTGATGGCACATAAATCACCATCGCATCATAGACTTTCTCAGCTAAATTAATTTGATTTTCATCTGCATCATTGGTAAAGCCGCCCGCTGATTCAATCACATCAATGACTCGATCATCGGGTTCAACTAAATAAACACCCGGTTGATAGACTGCTCCTTTTAAATCGACATAAAGTTTTTCATTAGTTGAATTAAATTCGTGTTCGGTTGGCTGATTGGTGGATTCAACTGTGGGTTGAATTATTGTAGGTTCAGACGGAGTCGCTTCAATCGATGATTGAAAAAGGTCGGCTAAAATAAATTCCCAAAAAAGGCTTGTCAGAAGTATAAAGCTCACAATCACAAGTATGATATTATTTTTAATCCATTTCACAATACCCCTCCGTTAATTATTTTGTCTCTGACCATATTCGACGCCACCAGACAATAATCCTGCTTATTTTTAAAAAAATCACACAATTATTTTTTTGATAATTGTGTGATTTAAATTAAATTATTTCCGGCAAGCGAAGAAGATGCGGTCGCCTTCAATTTCAGAATTAAGTTCAGTGATTGGTTGTTGTTGAAAATCAGCGAATAATTGAATCTCTTTAAAGCCTACATCATGAAGCATTTGTACATAGGTTGTGACCGGATAAGTCCTTTGATGATGAAACTCATCAAAACGTTCGTATTTCCCAGATTCATCTAAAAAGAAAGTCAACTCATGAGTCATTTCACCCTCATGCTCCCCAGGATAACAAAACCAAATATAAGCTAAATCATCGTAGACCTCAGAAAAAAGCTGATCAACCATTTCATTTTGCACATACTTCATGCTATGGACATCAAATAAAAAGATTCCATCTTGATTTAAACTATGATAAATCCGCTCAAAAGCACTTACTAGTTTATCTTGATCAGTAATATAGTTAATCACATCACAGTAGCTCGTAACAAGATCAAAACCAGCTAAACCTTCTAACTTAGTGATGTCTTGCTGTAACCATTGGATATTTAAGCTTTTCTCCATTGCAATAGAAGCCGCCTCTGTTAACATATCACTCGATAAATCAACACCGGTCAATTGGTAGCCCCTATCCGCTAGACGCCAAGTGACCTGACCAGTCCCACAACCAAGATCAAGAATTTTTATTTGTTGTTTTGCAGACCTTTGATTAATGAATCGCTCGGTAAAGTCTGCCCATTGATCATAAGGTGCATCGGCCATTAAAAAATCATACAGACTTGCTAGTTGCCGATAAGTCATGAAGATTCCTCTTGATCATTAATATCGACAGTAACAATCGGTGCGTCACCCCATAGACGCTCTAAATTATAATAGTTACGTTCATCTTGATGGAAAACATGACAAACAACATCGCCTAAATCAATTAAAACCCAACGTGCTTGTTCAAAACCTTCGATTCGCTTAACAACGCCACCACTTTTTTCAACATCATCTTTAATTCCTCTTGCGATTGCTTGTACTTGTCTTTCATTCGTACCTTCGCAAATCACAAAGTAATCAGCCATAAAAGAGACACCAGTAATATCTAACGTAATAATGTCTTCCGCTCTTTTATCATCTGCTGCTTTTACAACTTGTTTAACCAGTTGGTCAATACTCATGAATTTGATTCCTCCAATTTTCTTTTCAATTGATTGTACATATTTAATGTTTCAGGATAAATTAATCGTTCACGCTCAACTAAAAATTTCATACTATTACGAACCGCCATAAAACAAGCTTCATTTAAATTCTCAACCGCTTTTTTACGAATCAAATCAAGCCCTGAAAAATGACGACCCGGTTCAATATAATCTGCTAAATAAATAATTTTTTCTAAATTATTCATCTGCCCATGACCTGTTGTATGCCAGTAGATAGCATCTTTAATCGACTGTTTTTCAATTCCTAATTCTTTATCGACTAAAATTGATCCGACTGGACCATGCCACAATTCATGGTGAAAACTCAATAAATCCACTGGCAAGTAATTTGTTTTAATAATCTCAATCATCTCATCAAGCGGACGATACTTTGCATAATCATGAAAAATAGCTGCTAACATTGTATCATTCCGATCGACCTGATAAATATTTGCTAAGGTGAGTGCCGTTTNTAGCACACGCTTTGTATGATCATAGCGGGTCTGGTTTAAATGAGGCTTAAGTAATTTAAGTGCTTGTTCTTTGTCCATATAAACCCTTCTCCTTTATTAAGGATAACACCTGATCCGGGATCAGATAACGAACCGATCGATTCATTTCAAGTCGCTCACGAATCATCGTTGAAGAAATATCTAATCCGGGTGTATCTAATAATATCACAGGATAAGGTGTATCAAGCTGATAATCTGGTCGTTTCACACCGACAAATTGCACCAGCTCAACTAACTGATCAATTTTAAACCAATGTGGTAAATATTCAACCATATCCGCACCAATGATAAAGTAAAACTCATCATCCGGATTCGATTCTTTTAACGCTTGAATCGTATCATAGGTGTAGGATTTCCCTTTGCGTGTAAGTTCGATTGGATTAATTTTAAAATAATCAACCGAACCAATCGCAATTTTTAACATCATTAATCGATCAGTCGCAGATACCCGCGCCTTATCTTTATGTGGTGGTTCAGCCGATGGAATAAACCAGACTTCATCTAATTTTAGTCGTTCATATGCCTCTTCAGCCATCGTTAAATGACCAATATGCGGCGGATCAAACGTACCACCTAACAACCCTATCTTTTTCATTTGCTATCTCCTACGGCAAGTTAATCGTTTTATTTTCTACTGATTCCTTATACAAAACAATTGTCGCACCAATCACTTGCACTAGCTCTGCATCCGTTCCAGCAACAAGCTCGGTAGCAACATCATCTTTATCGTCTAAACAATTTTGTAAAACCGTCACTTTAATTAATTCTCTTTTCTCTAATGCCTCACTCACTTGAATCAGCATATTGTCATTCACACCATCTTTACCAACTTGAAAAATGGGTTTCAAATGATGTGCTTTAGCACGCAAAAAGCGCTTTTGTTTTCCAGTTAACATCAAAATCATCCTTTTTAATTTAAGTAATCAATCTTGATTAAATCTTTCTAATAACGGCTTCGCATCGACTGACTGTTGAGTCCACAATTCAAAAGCAAGCTTAGCTTGATAAATTAACATTTCATGTCCATGATGAACTCGACCACCATGTGCTTTTGCTTCTTTTAATAATGATGTCCAAAACGGTTGATAAACAATGTCACTAACAACTGTATCCTTTTTCAAACGATCTAAATCAATCACTCGCGAATCAGAATCTGGTGACATCCCAACAGAAGTTGTCTGAATAACCAAATCAAATTCAGCTAACCGCTCTTCTGCTTCAGCAAATGAAATTGCCTCACCTTTAATTGACGTTTGGTTTAGCTTTAGCAACATCTGCGCCCGCTCAACCGTTCGATTAGCAATCATGATCTCTGAAAAATTCTCCTGCAATAAAGCATGATAAATCCCACGACTTGCCCCACCTGCACCTAAAAGCAAAACAGTTTTCCCACCGGTAAAAAGGTCTGGAAATTGTACTTTTAATGCCGTGATCAAACCTAAGCCATCTGTATTATGACCATACCACTTTTGATTTTGACAAACAACTGTATTTACAGCACCAATTGCTTCTGCCTCTGGACTAATCTGATCTAAAAACGGAATGATTTTTTCTTTATATGGAATCGTAATATTAAAACCTGTTAAATCACTCGTTTTCAGACGATTAATTTCAGCTACAAATTGATCTGGTTCAATTTCAATTAAATTATAACTCCCTGTTAATCCTGACTGATCGAGAAAATGCTGGTGGATCCAAGGTGACTTAGAATGTTGAACTGGAAACCCAATTAAACCAAGCTTCATGATCATCTACCTCCGACTTTAAATAATTGCTTTTCGNTTTGAAACAGGAACATCAGCTGGACTATGCACAGCGATAGTCGCAGGTTCACCTGATAATGCAATCCAGCCAAGCCCAGGAAAAACAAGGTCAATTCGATCACCACTCACCTTAATTGTTTGTTCAACTAAGTTCGGATATTGATCAGCAGTTGCCTGACTTGGTGGAGTTAATAAGCCACCTAAATGATCTTGGTACAATTGATCCGCCTTTTCAAGTTTTGTCCGATGCAATTCAATTTTATTCGGAAAGTAACAGGTGAAAGATTGACGCTCACCTTTAATAAAATCAAATCGAGCCAGACCACCAATATAAAGCGTTTGTTGACTATTTAACTGATAAACACGTGGTTTTATTTCTTTATTTGGCGTAATATATTTAACATCTTCTTTAGCTAAATAGTGTGTCAATTGTCCACGATTAACGACACCAGGCGTATCGTATAATGACGAGTGTTGATCNAGTGGAATATCGATAAAGCCCAGTGTTGTACCAGGGAAATAAGATGTTGTAATCGCATCTTTCGTGCCAACTGAATCATTAATTAAATAATTTATAAACGTTGACTTACCAACATTCGTACTGCCGACAACATAAACATCTTGCCCTTGACGATGAAAATCAATCGCCTGTTTAACCTGATCAAAACCTTGACCTGTTTTCGCTGAGATTAAATAGACATCTTGCACAGTCACTCCAAGATCAGCCGCTTCTTTTTTAATCCACTGGATCACTCGGTTTAAATTTGTTGACTTAGGTAGTAAATCAACCTTATTCCCAATGATAATGACTCGATTATTCCCAGTTAAACGGTGCAAACCACGAATAAAACTGCCATTAAAATCAAAAATGTCAATCATTTTTACAATTAAACTGTTTGTTTCACCAATTTGACTAATCATTTGTAAAAAATCATCATCTGTGTAAGGCACATCTTGAACTTCATTATAATTTTTCAATCGGAAACAACGCTGACAAATAACCGTCTCATGNTCNAGTGCTGAAGCAGGAACAAATCCTGCTTGCTCCTTATCTTCCGTTTGAATTGGCACACCACATCCTTGACAATAAAACTGTTCTGTTAATTTTCCCATTCGATTAACCCCTGTTTCTTCAATTTATTTAGAATTCGCCGTTCAATTTTACGATTAAATCGGGTAATTTTATCATCCGTTTCAACAATTGGCACGACTAAAATTGTTGAAAAGCCAGCTCGGTTACCGCCTAATACGTCGGTTAACACTTGATCCCCAATCACAACAATCTCGTCACGACTTAGATTCATCGCTTGAGCAGCTTTGATAAATGCACGTTTAAGTGGTTTTTTAGCCAGATAAACAAACGGTCGATTTAATGGCTTCGAAAAGAGCTCGACACGCTCACGATTATTATTAGAAATAATCGTGACAGCAATCCCATGGTCCTCCATCTCCTTAAACCATTTATGTACCTCTTCTGTTGCATGTGCGACATCCCACGCAACGAGCGTATTATCAAGATCAGTAATCACACCTTTAATCCCATTTGCTTTCAATTCTTCCGGTCTAATTTCAAAAATACTTTTCACATATTGATCTGGTAAAAATAATTTCAACAAGAACTGTCCACCTCAACTAATCTAACGAAATTGTTTTACCTTACCATCATAAACAATTTAAGCGTTAGTTTCAAAATATTTTTATTAAAAACACCGAATGATTAATATATGTTAGTCATCTAGCCATTTATTCGAAAGAATCGTTCGACAAATTTCGCTAACTTCCGCATCTGTTGATAACTTTACTCACAATAAAAACACTATAAGATAGGCTTTACAACCAAATTATACCGAGTTATTCACAAGTTATCTACAGGTTTTGCACAGCTTNTGTAGATAAAAAGCAACTTGTGTCGTATGTAAAAAAATGATAAAGTAAGCATATGGAATATAATAGTGATTCGGAACAAATAGGAGGTATTAAAAATGGGGAGTTTAACTGATGACTTATTAATTGAATGTTATGAGAAAGCAGTTGAATTAAAATTAAATGAAGATTTTATTCGCTTAATCGAACAAGAAATTTATAATCGATCATTAGCCCATCTTATTACGCCCTCGAGTCGTTGAAAACAAGAATCGTTTTTATAAAAAAGAATTGGACAGACACTTTTCCCCTCCACATTTCATACAGTGACGATATAGGCTTGAGCCTAAATTTGTGGAGGTGAAAAAATGTCAAC
>JGI24707J26582_10003836_pt1 | contig 10645 bp, 11 predicted proteins | sample BioPla1DNA1_FD_26582 | JGI IMG/M metagenome (IMG submission 26582) | reverse complement strand
CGGTAAAACGGTTGCACTGCCGACGGACACCGTTTACGGTTTGGGTGTTAGAAGCGATGATGAATTTCTATATAATAAGTTAAAACAAGTTAAGAAAAGACCTGATGATAAGCCATTTCCAGTGATGGTATCATCAGTTGATCAAATTCATAAGTTGGTGGATTTATCGGGGCGTGATTTAAAGTTAATAAAAAAATTTATGCCAGGTTCAATCACTTTTATCTTTAATAAAAAAGAAGGTGTATTCCCGTTTTTAAAAGATCAAAAAACTTTAGGTATTCGGATTGCGAGTGATGCTTGGTTACGTGAAATTATTGATGATGTCGGAGTTCCTTTGTGGTTACCTTCAGCAAATCTATCAGGAAATTCAACTGGTACAACTTCAGAAGAGGTTTTGAGCCAATTAGATGGTAGAATTGATGGTGTAGTTATGGGGGAATCTGGTCGGAAGGAATCGTCTAGTGTTTTTGATTTATCAAATCCTAATGAAATAATTGAACTTAGAAAGGGTCCGATCTCGTTAAATACGTTGAAAGACTATTTGGAAAATGACTGAAAATTTGATAAACTTACAAACAAGTAAAAGGAGTAATTAGATGAAGGATAAAGCAGTAGAAAGTGCCATTAAAAATGAAGAAATAAGACAATTAGAACATATTGAATTGATTGCTTCTGAGAACTATGTGTCGGAAGATGTTTATGAAGCCGTTGGTTCTGTATTAACTAATAAATATGCAGAAGGTTATCCTGGTAAACGCTACTACGGTGGTTGTGAATTTGTGGATGAAGTTGAGAATCTGGCAATTGCGCGTTTAAAAGAAATCTTTAAAGCAGAGCATGCGAACGTTCAACCGCATAGTGGTTCGCAAGCTAATATGGCGGTATATATGTCAGTGTTGGAGCATGGTGATGTCGTATTGGGGATGGATTTGAATGCTGGAGGTCATTTGACTCATGGGCATCAACTTAATTTTTCTGGCGTTAATTATACCTTCTTTAGTTATGGTGTGGACCCATTAACTGAAGAGATTAATTATTCGGAAGTAAGAAGGGTTGCAGAGGCGGTTCGTCCTAAATTAATTGTGGCTGGAGCAAGTGCTTATAGCCGAAAAATTGATTTTGCGAAGTTTAGGGAAATTGCGGATGATGTGGATGCTTTATTGATGGTTGATATGGCGCATATCGCAGGGTTGATTGCTGCAGGACTTCATCCATCTCCGGTTCCTTATGCTGATTTTGTTACGAGTACGACGCATAAAACACTAAGAGGACCACGTGGTGGTATTATTTTATGTAAGAAAAAATATGCAAAAGATATTGATAGAAGTGTTTTTCCTGGAATTCAAGGTGGTCCATTAATGCATGTGATTGCAGGTAAGGCCGTTAGTTTTTATGAAGCGATGCAACCGGAATTTGTTGAGTATCAGAAACAAGTGCTTAAGAATATTAATGCGCTAGGAGATACGCTTAAAGAATTAGGATATCGTTTGGTAAGTGGGGGCACGGATAATCATCTATTACTAGTGGATTTACTTAGCAGTATTGATATGACCGGAAAACATGCGGAATTGATTTTGGAGAAGGTTGGTATAACGGTTAATAAAAATGCGATTCCTTTTGATAAGGAGAGACCTTTTGTGACAAGTGGTATACGCTTGGGTTCTCCTGCCATGACCAGTCGTGGTTTTAAGGAAGAAGATTTTATTAAAATTGGTCATTGGATTGATCGTGCGTTAAAGAATTATGAGGATGAAGAAGTATTAAAAGAAATAGAAAGGGAAGTTAAATCGCATACAAGAAATTTTGCGATTAGAGGTGATAAGATATGATTACAGTTTTAAACCATCCGTTAATTACACATAAATTAACCCAGATGAGACGTGTTGAGACAGGAACGAAACAATTTAGAGAGTATTTAGATGAGGTGGCTGGTTTGATGGCTTATGAAATCAGTCGTGATATTAAATTAGATCCTGTAACAATTAATACTCCAGTTCAGGAATGTGAGACTTATGAACTTAATAAGGAGATTGTTCTGGTTCCTATTTTAAGGGCTGGTTTGGGTATGGTTGATGGAATCTTGCGTTTGATTCCGACGGCTAAAGTTGGTCATATTGGAGTATATCGTGATGAGGAGACATTACAGCCTCATGAATATTTTGCGAAATTTCCTGAAAATTTGGATTTAGCGGAGGTTATGGTATTAGATCCAATGTTAGCTACTGGTGGTAGTGCTGATGCGGCAATTGAGATGATTAAACGTCGAGGTGCTAAATCAATTAAGTTGGTTTGTTTAGTTGCAGCTCCAGAAGGAGTGGAAGTGATACGTGAAAAACATCCTGATGTAGATATTTATTTGGCGGCTATGGATGAAAAATTAGATGAAAAAGGATATATCGTTCCAGGATTGGGAGATGCTGGAGACAGAATCTTTGGAACTAAATAATAGAAATGTTACTGTAATTTTGTTATAGTAATAGATGGTGAAATATATGTCAGATTTGATTAGAATTTTAGTGCATATTGTGTCTTTTATAATGGCAGCATTTGTATTAGTTCACGTAGATTTCATTAAATTTATGCGAAAAGGCCATGAATCTAAGGCTCAAATGTTGTATATTATAGTAGCACTTGCGCTCGGTTATTTGATGGCGCAGTTTATACTGAACTTATCAATCAATTATATTTATTAGACGTGAAAGGATGTAGGCGATATGTTTAACAAATCAGTTGGTATCGATTTAGGTACAGCAAACGTATTAATTTACGTTAAAGGTGAAGGTGTTGTTTTAGATGAACCGGCCGTTGTATCAATTGATGCTCATACAAAAAAAGCTTTAGCGATTGGTCGTGAAGCGAAAACCATGCTTGGTAGAACACCAGGCAGAATTCAAGCGATTCGTCCATTGAAAGATGGGGTAATTGCCGATTTTGAAATTACAGAAATTATGCTTCAACACTTTATGAAGGAATTAAAATTAAAAGGTATTTTCTCTAGACCTGATGTTTTAATTTGCTGTCCTTCGAATATTACTTCAGTAGAACGTAAGGCGATTAGTGACGCGGCATATAGAACAGGCGCAAAACGTGTATTTATTGAAGAGGAACCCAAGGTAGCGGCAATTGGTGCTCAATTAGATATTTCTAAACCTTCTGGTAACATGGTGCTTGATATTGGTGGTGGGACCACTGATGTTGCTATTTTATCATTGGGTGATATTGTAACGAGTACCTCGTTAAAAATTGCAGGTGATTCTTTAGATTCTGATATTATTAAATACGTAAAAGATAATTATAAATTGTTAATTGGAGATAGTACCGCAGAACGTATTAAGACAACGATCGGTACCGCCTATATGGATCCTACCGATGAGGATCTTACGATTGATGTAAGTGGTCGAGATTTAGTTACTGGACTTCCAAGTACGATTACATTAAAAGCTTCTGAAACACAAGAAGCCATGCGAGAAAGTCTTACAGATATTGTTCGTGCATGTCGGAGTGTCCTTGAACAAACACCTCCTGAGTTAAGTGCAGATATTATCGTTCGTGGTATTGTCTTAACGGGCGGTGGTGCATTATTGCGTGGTCTTGACCGTTTAATTTCAGAATCATTAAGTACACCGGTATATGTTGCAGAGAATGCACTAACCTGTGTTGCTGAGGGAACTGGAATTATGTTGGAAAATTTAGATTATTTAGGATAATTATAAAACCTTCTTTATTTAATAAATAAAGGAGGTTTTTACTTTGTTGTATATAGATGAATCATGGATATTTGAAGAAGATGATCGCTTGGAAACCATTTATAAAAATAGATTTGATAGTTACATCAAACGTATTACTCCAGATCATCGAAGAAAAGAATTTACCAGTGGACTAAATAGAATCAATCGGATGCATATATGGTCTGCTTCTTTTTTAAGTATTAATCCGAAACCAGGAGATATTTGTTTTATTGATTTTGGACAGGCTTTTATCAATGAAGCTGGTTACCAACATTTTGGGCTGGTTATATCGGAATCAAACTTTAAATTATTTGTGGTTCCAATGACATCAAACAAAGAAACAGTTCAAAAGAGTCAAGAAGATAAAACGGACCACCTTCATTATATTGGTCAAATTAAAGGACTTCATAGGCCATCCGTTTTGTTTTTAAATGATAGTAAATATATTAATTCTTCTCGTGTAATTTCCATTAATGCTCATATTAATACAAAATCAAAAGTGTTTTTAAAGATTAAAGAGAGATTAAAAGAAACTATTTTTGGTGATATATGATAATATTAAATGGGTGATAGTTTGGAAGAAAAATGGATTGTGGCCGTATCAGGTGGACCTGATTCTATGTATTTACTCAATCATTTACACCAAAAGGGTTATGGCTTGGTGGTGGCTCATGTTAATTATAAGATGCGACCTGAGAGTGATGATGAAGCGATGTTGGTTGAAGAATATACAAAAGAGTTAGGTCATCTTTTCGAAAGTATAACGTTTAATAAAGATTTCCCGGGAAATTTCCAAAAGGCAGCTCGGGATTTTCGGTATGATTTCTTTAGCGATCTTGTCGGAAAATATAATGCAATGGGTGTCGCCATTGGTCATCACCTTGATGATGATTTGGAAACCTATATTATGCAAAAAGAATCTAAACGAGTTACGGATTGGCCAGGTCTTAAAAGCTTAACTGAGATTAAAGGTATAAAGGTTTGGAGACCTTTGTTACATATTTCAAAAAAAGAGATACTAAATTATTGTGAATCTCATGGCATTCCTTACGCTATTGATAAGTCTAATTTTGAAACAAATTATACGAGAAATAGGATTAGATTAGAATTAAGTAAGTTGGATCGTAAAAGTAAGCAGTTATTAACGGAAGAGCTTTATCAAGAAAAAGAAAAACAAATAGCTATCAATAATCTTGTTTTATCCCATAAAATTAAGGATAATCCCTTTCGTATTGAGAATTTTGTAGACATACCTAATGAAGTAAAACATACTGTTTTACGAAATTGGTTAGTGGAGTATGGGATTAACGCTTATGATTTCACTTATGAACATATTGCGCATTTAATTGATTTAATTGATAAGGGTAAGGGGATAGAAAAACTTTCTGATTATAGTTTTATTGTGAGTTTTGATGAAGTTTGTTTACAGGGTGATGTTTCTTATCGATATAAATTAAATCGGATTACTTATCATGAGACAGAACATTATAAACTACTGCCTACTGGCGAAACCATTGAGGGTCTGACATTGGCTGAAGATGATTTTCCAATTGTGATTAGGAGTCCAGAGCCTGGAGATAAAATTGAAATGAGATTTGGAACTAAGCGTTTGAGTCGGTTTTTTATTGATCGTAAGATTCCAATCCATGAGCGAAAAAAATGGTTGGTTATTGAGAATTGTGTGAAAGATATTGTGTTTGTATCGGGATTAGGGTGTGATGTTCATCATTACTCTAACAATCCTAGCGTTTTTGTGATAAAATTATGATTATTGTAGGAGGATAATTCATGCATAAGGATGTTAAAGAAATTTTAATAACTCACGAAGAAATAGAAGAAAAGTGTAAAGAATTAGGTAAAGAGATTTCGGAACATTATAAGAACCGAGAAAANCCACCAATTTTGGTTGCTTTATTGAAAGGCTCNGTTCCATTTCTTGCGAAGTTGATTCAATATATTGATCTTGATATTGAATATGATTTTATGGATGTATCGAGCTATGAGGGAACTGAATCTGTCAGAGATGTTAGAATATTGAAAGATTTGGATCGTTCAATTAAAGGAGAAGACATACTTTTGGTTGAAGATATTGTGGATACAGGTAATACGATAAATGAAATTATTCGTTTATTATTAAATAAAGGTGCGAATGAGTGTAAGGTTGTTTCATTATTAGATAAACCATCTCGTCGAGAGGTAGAGGTCAATGCTGATTTTGTTGGATTTGTGATTCCTAATGAATTTGTGATTGGATTTGGTTTAGACTTTAATGAAAAATACAGGAATCTTCCATATGTTGGGATTCTTAAAGATGAATTATATCAATAAGATGAGGAGTGTGTAGCTTGAAAAATAAACAGACAAGAAATAGCTTTATTTTCTTTCTAATGATAACAGCCATGTTATTAACGATGAATAACCTCGTTAGTTCACAGGCACATAAGAAAATAAGCATTAATGAATTTGAAAAGATTATTGAAAAGCATGATATTGAAAATACGATTATATCGCAACGATATAATGTAATTAATGTTAAAGGTAATTATAAAGATGAGAATGGTCGTATGGTTGGGTTTGATGTTCGTTATCCTTTAAGCGATCAAATTGTTAATGAATTGACAATGACTTTAAAGGAAAAGGATGCCACATTACTAGTTGAGGATCCTTTTGAACCAAATGCACTTCGGGATTATATTCTCCCACTAATACCATATGCCTTGGTGCTTGGTGCGATGATCTTCATTATGCGAAATGCTGGTGGCGGAAATGCGCGCGCTTTTGACTTCGGTAAATCAAAAGCTAAAATTCAAGGTGATGTAAAAGTTCGTTTTGATGATGTAGCTGGTGCCGATGAAGAAAAAGAAGAGATGAAGGAATTAATTGACTATCTTAAAACACCTAAACGATTTGAAAAAATGGGTGCTCGAATTCCAAAAGGAATGTTATTGGTTGGTCCTCCTGGAACTGGTAAAACGTTACTTGCTCGTGCAGCTGCAGGTGAAGCAGATGTTCCGTTTTATTCGATTTCCGGTTCAGATTTTGTTGAGATGTTTGTAGGTGTTGGTGCGAGTCGTGTTCGTGACATGTTTAAAAAAGCAAAACAAACGGCACCGTGTATCATCTTTATTGATGAGATTGATGCGGTTGGTCGTCAGCGAGGAGCTGGATTGGGTGGTGGACACGATGAGCGTGAACAAACTTTAAACCAGTTGTTAGTTGAAATGGATGGAATGGATGAAAACTCTGGTGTTGTTGTTATTGCAGCAACGAACCGTGATGATGTTTTAGATCCAGCGTTACTTCGTCCTGGTCGTTTTGATAGAAAAATCACAGTTGGTTTACCGGATGTGCGTGGACGTGAAGCGATTCTTAAGGTCCATGCTAGAAACAAGAAGCTTTCAGATTCTGTTAGTTTAAAGAATCTAGCTAAAAGAACGCCTGGGTTCTCAGGTGCTGACCTTGAAAACGTATTGAATGAAGCAGCTATTTTAGCAGTTCGTGAAGATAAAAATGAAGTTGACATGCATCATTTAGATGAGGCAATTGACCGAGTTATTGCTGGTCCTGCTAAGAAATCAAGAAAATATACGGAAAAAGAACGCCATATGGTGGCAGTTCATGAAGTTGGACATACAATTATTGGATTAAAATTACAAAGTGCTAATGTTGTTCAAAAGGTAACGATTATACCACGTGGAGATGCGGGTGGTTATAACTTGATGACACCTCGTGAAGAAACATTTACCCAAAGTAAATCTGATTTGATTGGTATGATTACGGGTTACTTAGGTGGTCGTGTAGCGGAGGAAATCGTGTTTGATGAGATATCAACAGGAGCTTATGCAGATATCCAATCAGCTACGAAAATTGCGCGTTCTATGGTTACCGTATATGGGATGAGTAATTTAGGTCCTGTTCAGTATGATAATCCAAGTGGTTCCGTATTCTTGGGTAGAGATTATTCTATGGACAAAAATTATTCAGGGGAAATAGCCTTTGAAATTGATAAAGAAGTGCGTCGTATTATTGATGAAGCGTATGAGGATGCTCGTGCGATTATTTTAGAGCATAGAGAATTATTAGATCGCCTTGTCGATGCTTTGTTAGAGTATGAAACATTAACCGCAGAACAAATTCAACGCGTTGTTGATGGTAAGCCGGTTTTGGAAGAAGTTGTCGAAGCTGAAGTTGTAACAGAAGAATAATTAGAACAGGCTCATATTTGAGTCTGTTTTTATGAAAGGATGGCAAAATGACTGATAAATTAATAAGAGGAATGGCTAGAGATGGGAATATTAGAATTTTAATGATCTCTTCTAAAGATTTGGTACAAGAAGCTAAAGATCTCCACGATACATATCCAACCGTAACAGCAGCATTGGGTAGAGCTATGAACGTCAGTTTAATGATGGCCCATATGTTGAAAAATGAAAATGAAAAACTATCCGTTGAGATTCGTGGTAATAATGAACTTAAGTATTTAATAGTGAATGCAGATAATACTGGACATGTTAGGGCAACCCTTAATAACCCTCATATTTTTAAAGTTAAAGATAACGGGAAGCTTGATGTTGGTGGAATAATTGGAGAAGGTACGTTGAAAGTGACACATTCACTTGATAATAAAATCTTGTATAATTCTGTGGTTGATCTTCAATCCGGTGAAATTGGTGATGATTTTGCTTATTATTTCGCTCAGTCAGAACAAATTCCTTCTGCTGTAAGTGTTGGAGTGTTAGTAGGTGAAGATCTAAATGTCATTTCATCAGGTGGTATGATTATTCAAGTGCTCCCTTCTGCAACTGAAGAGGATATTGTGGCTATTGAAAACATCGTATCTAATTTAAAGCCGATGTCAACTTATCTAAAAGAAATGAGTGTTTATGAATTATTTAATGAATTGTTTGAAGATGGTGTTATATTATCTACAAGTGACGTCGCCTATCATTGCGGATGTAATCGTGAACAAATGCACCAAGTGCTAGTAACACTAAACACAACAGATTTGAATGATTTAATTGAAAATGATCATGGAGCAACTTTAAAATGTCATTATTGCAATCAGGAATATCGTTTTAATGAAGAGGAACTTAAAGATATTATAAAGAGTAGATAGAAAGTTTACGGAATATTTGATAGAATAGAAGCAGTTATTAAGGAAAGAGTGTGTAATATGAGTCAAGAATTAAATGAACAACAAATCGTTAGAAGAAATAAAATGAAAGCCTTAAGGGAAAAAGGAATTGATCCTTTTGGTGTAGAATTTAAACCTAAGGCACATTCTCAAAATTTATTTGAGAAATATGACCAATATACCAAGGAAGAATTGGCCGATATGGATGTGAAGACATCGATTGCTGGTAGAGTGATGACTAAGCGTGTAATGGGAAAAGCTGGTTTTGCACATATTCAAGATTTAGAAGGTCAAATACAAATTTATATTCGTAAAAATGATGTTGGAGAAGAAACATTTGAGTATTTTGAAGAGTTAGATCTTGGGGATATTATTGGTGTTGAAGGAACAATGTTTAAAACTAACAAGGGTGAATTATCAGTATATGCAGATAAAGTTGTACATCTTGCGAAAGCCCTGCGCCCATTACCCGATAAGTATCATGGATTAACAGACACGGAAGAGCGCTATAGACGTCGCTATGTTGATTTGATTATGTCAGAAAAATCAAAAGATACGGCTCGTAAACGTTCCTTATTTATGCGTAAGCTTAGAGAGTTTTTAGATAATGAAGGAATGATTGAAGTTGAAACACCGGTTCTTTCGCCAATTTTAGGCGGGGCCGCTGCTCGACCATTTGTGACACATCATAATACATTAGATATGGATTTCTATTTAAGAATCGCAACAGAACTTCCTTTGAAAAGATTGATTGTTGGTGGATTAGAGGGGGTATATGAAATTGGACGACTCTTTAGAAATGAAGGAATGAGTCCAAAACATAATCCTGAATTCACCACAGTAGAAGCATACAAAGCATATTCAGATATGTACGACATGATGGATTTAGCGGAAAGACTTTTCGAATATCTCGCGATTGAAGTGACTGGTTCAACAGATATTGTTTATCAAGGAACAGAAATTTCGTTACGAGGTCCTTATCGAAGAGTTCATATGGTAGACGCAGTTAAAGAAGTAACAGGAATTGATTTCTGGAAAATTGATGATTTAGATGAAATGTTAGAGTTAGCTAAAAAACACAATGTTGATGTAGACAAACATCAAAGAAGCTATGGCCATATTGTCAATTTATTCTTTGAGGAATTTGTGGAAGAAACAATCATCCAACCAACATTTGTGTACGGACACCCAATAGAGATATCTCCTTTGGCTAAAAAGAATAAAGATGATAACCGCTTTACAGATCGCTTTGAATTATTCATAAATAAAACTGAATATGCGAATGCTTTCAGCGAATTAAATGATCCAATTGATCAAAGAGAAAGATTTGAAATGCAATTAAAAGAAGCGGAACTAGGAAACGATGAAGCAAATGAAATGGATGAAGACTATGTAGAGGCATTGGAATATGGTATGCCTCCTACAGGTGGAATTGGAGTTGGATTAGATAGACTTGTCATGCTTCTAACCGATAGCCGTTCAATCAGAGACGTCCTGTTGTTCCCACATATGAGACATAGATAAAATAAAACGAAAAGGCGAAAAGTGAACGTATAAAGTGTTTGTAGACACTATAAAAATATGTCTACAAACACTTTTTTTATGTATTCTCAAAGAAGGAGGAATAGATATAGATAAAAGAGGACGAACGAATATAAAAGAACATATAACTCCATTCCAAATGATTGGAGCACATCTTGTCCCTTTAAAAAATTATGTACACAAGCTACCTTCTTTGCATATAAAGGTACACTATATGATTTAATCTTATATATTTACCGTT
>JGI24707J26582_10003835_pt1 | contig 10647 bp, 10 predicted proteins | sample BioPla1DNA1_FD_26582 | JGI IMG/M metagenome (IMG submission 26582) | reverse complement strand
GCAAATGGTAATAAAGCAACCTTGCAAAGCACCTATATCGTTATGGTTAGATATTAAGTACACTATATCATGAACATATATAACCATTAGTTAGATGGATAAAGACATACGGAATAGAAAGAACTTTCAGAATCATGAATTCTGAAAGTTCTTTCAAAATACAACTTAATAACCAGGATTTAGAGAGATATTTGATTGTACTTGTAAAATACAAAGGAGAATTTGCTATATGTATGAATTTAAAGAAGAATTCCGTACTGGTATTGAAGAGATAGATAAAGAGCATCAGAAACTTTTTGAAATAGCAGACCGATTATATCAGACAATGATAAATGAATTTATNCCAGATAAATATGATTATATTGTTGATGCAATCAATGAATTAAAAGAATATGCAGCAACCCATTTTCGACATGAAGAAGAGTATATGATGCGGATACGTTTTAAAAAATTGATTTCTCAAAAAGCAGAACACGATGAATTTATTGAAAAATTAGAACAATATGACTTAGATGAAATCGATGAAAATCAGAGAAAAGTAATCCTTGATCTATTGGAATTCATAAATGAATGGCTAATCCATCATATTATGGAAAGTGATAAACAGATTGGAATGCAATAATATAAATAAAAAGCGCTGATCTCCTCATATTGCCCTTAGTGAAATTTACAGGAGCAAAAGGGAATCCGCGCTTTTGTGATTTCTTGAGTTACTTGTAGTTAGGTGAAGTTCAAGATAGACCAAAAGGCTTTCTAACGTTTATCAAGTAAAAAATCTCTGGTTAAGATATCACTTTCATTTATCAAACTTTCTATCGTATCAAACCCTAATCGCTGAAGAAGTTCTATTACGTAAGGATTATCGATGGGAGTAGGATAAGGAGCGTCATTCCCATACTTCTCTACATTTACACGACCTTCTTCATGGGGGATTAATACTCTTGGGCCTCCCACACAACCTCCAACACAGCCCATGCCTTCATAGAAGTTTGCGGTAATCTTACCTTCTAAAATATCGTTAATCATAGCTTTACATGCAGAAACGCCATGAGCTTGCTCAGCATGAAGCGTAATATCACGATCCGGATTTATCCGTTGGAGAGTCTGGGCAACGGCTTCGCTTACACCACCAGTATGGGCATATATTCGACCTCCTCTAGAAGAGTGATCACTTTCACTTTCATCCATTTTTGTAGGATCAATTTCCATAATATCAAAGATGTCTTGAATTTCTTGAAAGGTTAATACGAAATCTACGGCACCCTTAATATCCGCTTCCTTGGCTTCTTTTTTCTTAGCGATGCACGGCCCAATAAATATGGTTAAGGCATCTGGATGCATCACCTTAACTGCTCGACCACTGGCGATCATAGGTGATACGGATGGTGGGACATGAGGAATCAAATCGGAATATATTTTACGGATCATTGAAATCCACATAGGGCAGCAGCAACTAGTAAGCTGGTAGTCATCCTTTGTATTGATATTTTCATTAAATTCTAAAGCTTCTTTTAATGTAAGGATATCTGCAAAGAGTGCAACTTCAATCATACCATCAAATCCTACTTTTTTTAATGCTGTGCGTAGCTTTCCAGGAGTTACTTCACTACCATATTGGCCTAGGAATGCAGGAGCTACGAGGGCATAAACAAGGCCTTCATGTGAACGCATAGCTTGGAGCGCAGCAATAACATCTTTGCTGCTAGTTATATTTTTAGCTCGGCATTCTTGGACGCAAATGGAGCAACCTTCGCATTGGGCTTCATCAATATGCGTTTCACCAGATTCACCTGGGTGAACTGCATGGAATGGACATACATTTACGCAGTGAGGATCGTCATCATTGCATTCACAATCTCCAACACGCCAGACAAGTGGATGTTTTTCCGGATGCAGAAGACAATCCAACTGATCTGTGTCATAGTAATCCAATTTTTCAAGAAAGCTCATATCCTTATCTTTTAAGGTTCGCGTTAATACTTCATAATATAATTCTTCGAATGTTTTCATTCTTATATCCTCCAATACGTTATAGAATACCAACTTTTACACTTGATTTAATCATGTATATTATGAATCATTTTAGAAGTAGTTATTCTATTAGTGCTTTACGAAGATAGGTATTTGTTTTATAATAAACATGGCTAATTTCATATTTCTGGGTATATGCATAATTTCAGAAGCTTAGGAAAATCTAATTAGAAAATATTAAATTTACGGAGAAGAATATTGAAAGAGATAACGAGAAAAAGAATAACAAGGTTTGGCTGCCTCTTGTTTTACCTATATATCATATTACTATGTTATTTTTTGTTCTTAAGTGATCGCTATGGAAGAGATGTCATTTCTGAAGAATACCGATATAACTTAGAACTATTTAAAGAAATTAAACGATTTATTAAATATCGGGAGCGATTGGGTTTTGAGAATTTTGTAGTAAATATTCTCGGTAACATTTTAGCGTTTGCACCATTTGGATTCTTTCTACCCTTGCTAAAGAAAAACTATCGTCATTTCCTGGTTACTACTTTCCTAAGTGCATTATTTAGTCTAACAGTGGAACTGGTGCAGATGTATACAAAAGTCGGCGTTTTTGATGTGGATGATATTTTAATGAATACGATTGGTGGAGTTTTGGGTTATATTTCGTATGCCATCCTATCCTCTGTTTTTAGAAGAATTCAAAAGAAACACCGCTAAGAAATGTCTATCTAGCGCAAGTAAGCATTGTCTCGTAAACAAGATAAGACAATACATGTGCAGGAATGGAGGGAGAACATGTGGAAAATACGCATGTGGAAAAGAGAGAGAGAAACGCTTCGTTTTTCAGGTAGGAGCCATAGCAAGAGAGGGATATGGTCTGCCGTCATTGGTATTGGGATAGTAATCGGCTTTTTTACATTAAGTATACTATCTAGCAATTCCCATGGAAATGGTGGAATATTTCTTGGAATCATTGGGATACTTTTATTTTGTTTTGCAATCTATGGCTTCCGTTTATCCTATAAAGCATTCAAGGAAAAGGATATTTTTTATCATTTCCCCATCATTGGATGTGGTCTAAATGGAATCATGATTATTGTACTGATGATATTATATATTTTAGGATTAGGAGGCTGAAATGAATAGATTAGAGAAGCAAATTAATTTTATTATGGAAGTAGACAAACTTAAGAATATTATCCGGCAGACTTACCTCGTTGATGGGAGTCGCAAAGAGGGTGATGCAGAACATTCCTGGCATCTTGCTTTAATGTGTGCGATCCTTAGTGAATATGCCAATGAAAAAATCGATGTCTTGAAGACCATGACTATGGTTTTAATCCATGACATTGTTGAAATTGATGCCGGTGATACATATGCATACGATGAGAAAGCGCATGATTCTAAGCGACAGAGAGAAATGGCTGCGGCAGATAGAATCTTTAACCTGCTACCATCAGATCAGGCAAAGAAGATGCGAGATTTGTGGGAAGAGTTTGAAGAAGGGGCTACTCCGGAAGCAAAATTTGCAATCACCCTAGATAAAATGCAACCAGTACTCCTTAATTCCGGAAGTGATGGTAAGTCCTGGAGGGAACATCAGGTAAAACTTTCGCAGATACTACAAAGAAATGAAATGACCCATGAAGGTTCCGATGTTTTATGGGAATATGAGAAGAAGCTAATCGATAAGAATGTAGGGAAGGGCAATATAATTGATGCTTAAGAAATGGGGGTTCTAGATAAATAGTAGGACTAGGGGGGCGTTTTTTTGGAGAATGAAATTAGAAAGGTGGAAGTTGTTTTGAAAAGTAATGAATTATTTTATAAGGAAAATGAAGAAATTAGAGAACGATATAATCTTGCTATGGAACGTATTGGTCTAATGGAAGAGGAAAAGACGGTTAAAGAGCCATACTATGATTTCTTTCAAAAAGAAGCATCCTTTGTTTTATTTATTAAAAGCATTGTAGAAATGGTAGAACAGAACCGTTTATCAAAGCTTACTTTGCAGGAAATACAATCCGTTAATAGAACATTGTATGAGGATCTAATTGGTGATAATTATAATGTAAGCTATACCAACCCTAGCTTTGCATGTGAAAGAATGGGTAAGAAGTATGGAAAACTGCTATCATTTTTGGCAACAGAGCTGCGTAGCATAATTGTATATGCTTTTGAGAATAGGCTTTATGAGCTTACTATATATTTGGAATTGTTTATTGAAGTATATAACTATTTTGAACGTGAAGATGAATTTACTTTTAAAGATGTAAAAAGGACTATTTATACATTTATGATTGATTATTGCGATATCTTGGTAGAGCATCGTACCAGAGAGTTGTTAGATACTAATCTTTCTTTCGCAAAAGATATCATAATGGATTCCGATTTGTCTGATCTTCGTTATTTATACTTATTTGGTGAATATATTACCGAAAATGAGATAAAGACAGCAGAGTTTATTAATTCCCTGCCTGAGGAACAAGTAAAAGCAATGGCAGATACTTTCACGGAAGGCTTCCGCTTAGGTTTTATCTCGAATCGTTTGGATTTAAGTAAGAAATCAATTGTGAATATACGTTACCAGATTGGATTTGAGCGTATGGTTCGTTATGCAATAGAGAACTTTAAGAAATTGGGTCTGGAAGTTACTATTTATAGGGCTGCCTATAATGCAGTTAATAAGAGACAGCATTTAAAGATAGGATATCACAGTACCAGTCCAAACCGACAATACGATTTTGATCATCGTTTTGATATAGGTATTTTCTATGATAAAGCATTCCAAGTACGTCAATTAGAAGCTTTGAAAGCATCCTATGAGAAATATCAAGATCAAGGGGTTTTATATGCAGGGCCAGCGGTGATTCAGGTGTTTGGTGAAGAACTTTTTGTACCGGAAGATAAGAAGGAAGCCATTCGTTTGGATAAGCGCCAACAGAAATTACATGTAGATTATACGAATAAGAGTGGTCTACTTTCTATGGAATATCTGAAGCCAGAGGAAACCTCCTTTACGATCATTGCCTATCCAATACCCGAGATTGGTAAGGATTATGAGGAAATATTTGCAGAGACAGTAAAAGTAAATACTTTGGATAGTACTTTGTATCAGAAGATCCAGCAGAATATAATCGATGCATTGGATCAGGGAGAATATGTACGTATTCAGGGTGGTGGCAAGAATCGTACGGATATTAAAGTTATGATTCATCCACTTGAGAAGCCGGAGAAGGAAACTGCCTTTGAAAACTGCGTGGCTGATGTAAATATCCCAGTAGGTGAGGTCTTTACATCTCCAGTATTGAAGGGAACCGAAGGGGTATTGCATGTACCTAAGGTTTATCTGAATGAATTGGAATACCGTGAACTGGAACTTAAATTTGAAGATGGTATTATTAGCGAATACACCTGTGGTAATTTTACTGAAGAAAGTAAGAATAAGAGTTTCGTGAAAGAGAATTTATTGTTTAACCATGATTATCTGCCCCTAGGTGAATTTGCTATTGGAACGAATACCACTGCTTATATGATGGGTAAGAAGTTTGATATAGCGCCTCGTCTTCCTATACTAATCGCGGAGAAGACTGGCCCTCATTTTGCAATTGGTGATACTTGCTATAAGCATAGTGAAGAAGTTAAGACTTATAATCCAGATGGCAAAGAAATCGTTGCTAGAGATAATGAGATTTCATTACTTCGTAAAACTGATCCATCCAAGGCTTACTTTAACTGCCATACGGATATTACCCTACCTTATGATGAACTTAAGGAAATAGCAGTATACTGTAAGGATGGAACAATTATTCCAATCATTCAGGATGGAAGGTTTGTTCTTGCGGGTACTGAGGAATTAAATAAGGCCTTAGATGAAGCGTAATTACAACAAGAATTAAGGGGGCAAAAGCAATTTAACCAAATAAAAATCTATTAAATTTAGCATAGGAGGTACTATGTTATCAATTAGGAATTTTTCAAAAAGTTATAGCAGAGATAAGAAGGCAGTAGATAATTTAAATCTAGAGGTAGCAGGGGGAGACATCTTCGGTTTTATTGGACATAATGGTGCTGGTAAAACGACGACTATCCGTGCTATTGTTGGTGTTTTGGATTTTGAAGAAGGGGATATCCTAGTAGATGGGATATCTATTAAGAAAGATCCACTTGCTTGCAAAAAAGCAATTGCCTATATACCGGATAATCCGGATTTATATGCACATTTAACTGGTATCGCATATTTGAATTTTATTGGCGATATCTTTGAGGTGAATAAATTTGATAGGGAAACCTTGATTGAAAAATACGCAGATGCTTTTTCATTAACGGACAATTTGGGAGATTCCATAGCCTCCTATTCCCATGGAATGAAACAAAAGTTAGCAATCATAGCAGCATTGATACATAGACCAAGGCTTCTTGTATTGGATGAACCTTTTGTTGGACTTGATCCGAAAGCTTCCCATACATTAAAGGCTATTATGGCTGATTTATGTAAGGGAGGAAGTGCTATTTTCTTCTCAACCCATGTCCTTGAAGTGGCAGAAAAGCTCTGCAATAAGATTGCCATTATTAAAGGTGGTAAATTGGTTGCTTGCGGTAGCACCGAGGAGGTCAAAGGAGATCATAGTCTTGAGGATGTTTTCTTGGAGTTGATTGCCGATGAAAAATAGAAGATGCGGTTTATCTTGTCCAGAAAGGTTTGGTGTAAAGTATGAGTAAAGTATTTCGCCTCGTCAGCATTCAAATTGGTGCTGTCCTCACAGATATGTTATCCATAGGAAATAGTCGCAATAAGAAATCAAAAGCAACAGGTTATGGCGGATTAGCATTATTTATTGTTCTTATGAGCGGAGTTTCCTTAATGTATTGTTCCATGATTGCTAGCGGACTTAAAATGTTTAATAGCCTCGAACTATTGCCGGTGCTAGTTATGGCAGCCACCAGCTTGGTGTCACTGGTAACTACTATATTTAAAGTTAAGGGAACTATATTTGGATTTAGAGATTATGATATGGTTATGTCATTACCGGTAAGTACCGCGGGGATGGTTGCCAGCCGTGTAATACTTCTTTATGCGGTTAATATGGTATTTACCGCAATTATTATGATACCAGCTATGCTAGTCTATGGGGCAGTGGCAAAACCTGGAGTTATTTATGTTTTAATCAGTATCATCACTTTATTTTTCATTCCCTTGGTACCTATTGTTCTGGCTTCCGTACTTGGGACGATAGTTGCCTATGCAGCTTCGAGGTTTCGGTATACGAACTTATTTCATATCCTGTTTTCTATTGTTATGTTTCTCGGATATTTGTTCTTGTCCATGAATATGGGAGATGCAGGCCAGGAATTTGCCGATATGAGTCGAGCATTAACAGAGCAGGTCAATTCCACATATCCACTGGCTCCTCTATATAGTAAAGCAGTGATTCATTATGACATTGTGGCAATGCTAATGTTCATAGGAATATCGTTACTTGCCTTCCTACTCTATACCTTGGTGATAGGTAAATGTTTTAAATGGCTTAATTCTAAAATGCTTACTGGATCAACAAGAACAAAGTTTAAGATGGGAGAGCTAAAAGCCCGCTCACCATTTTTTGCGGTTTATTGGAAGGAAATGAAGCGATTTTTTTCTACTCCGATATATGTCTTAAATACTGGTTTTGGTGTTATCCTATTAACACTCGGTGCCTTAGCCTTACTATTTGTTACAAGCCCATTGGCAGACTTACTAAATCTGCATTTTAAGATAGAAGAGATCCTTTCTATGCCACAGTTTTCAGGAATGCTAGGTAGCTTTGGGCCACTATTTGTTTCGTTTTTTATCATGATGAGCAGTACGACTATGGCATCCATTTCACTGGAAGGAAAAAACCTATGGATTCTGAAATCATTGCCAGTGTCAACTAAGACAATATTTCATGCGAAGATAGCTGTTAACTTAGCAATTTTATCTCCGATATTATTGGATATTGTTATTATTGGATTTGTATTAAACTATGATTTGATTCAAGGGCTAATTATTATACTTACAACTATAGTTTGCTCTATATTTGTATCGGTTTATGGTTTGCTGGTAAACTTAAAGTTTCCTAACTTTGATTGGACTACGGAAACCACTGTTGTTAAGCAGAGTGCAGCTGCTCTGGTATGTGTATTAACAGGAATGGGGATTGTTGGTTTACAATATTTATTAATATATCTCATTCCCAATACCTCGCTCGCCTATTTTATTTATATTGGGCTAATGGCAATTGTTGACTGCATTCTATATCATAAGCTTATGGTCTATGGAACAAGTCGATTTCGTGAGTTTTAACTTAAGATATCTTTTGCCCGGATAATGTGACATCATTTGCAATATATTGAAAATTTAAATAGGAATATAAAAGTGTCAAACGATAGAAGTTTGGCACTTTTTGTTTATATGGAGCCATTTGATTAGGTTAACTTATAAATGGGATAAGAATTTATCCACTGAAAATTAGGGACAAACCATTATTCATATGCTAAAATGTGGGCATATGGGATAGATTTCGAGTCGAATGACAAATAATATAATAATATTATCTTTTGGAATTTGATTGTTATTGAATAAGAAATATAGGATACAGCTACAATAAAACAAATATATGGTATAGATTAGGACATTTGCAATAATGGTTACTTGTTGAAGTGTATAGAGCAAGCAGATGGAATTAGGAGGAATTTTTATGGATTATAGGTCGGCAGGAGTAGACATTGAGGCAGGATATAAGGCAGTGGACCTTATGAAGAAACATATTAAAGGAACGATGCGCAAAGAAGTCTTAACAGGAATAGGTGGTTTTTCTGGTGCATTCTCTTTAGAAACCTTTAAAGGTATGGAACAACCAACCTTAGTTTCCGGTACCGACGGTGTAGGTACCAAGCTAAAAATTGCCTTTCTTTTGGACAAACATGATACCATAGGAATTGACTGTGTTGCCATGTGTGTAAATGATATCGCCTGCGCCGGTGCAGAACCATTGTTTTTTTTAGATTACATTGCCTGTGGTAAAAATGAGCCCGAAAAAATTGCAACAATTGTAAAAGGGATAGCTGATGGGTGTGTTGAGGCAGGAGCTGCTCTAATAGGTGGTGAAACTGCGGAGATGCCTGGCTTCTATCCAGTGGATGAATATGATTTGGCAGGCTTTGCAGTGGGAATTGTAGATCAGAAGAAGTTGATAACTGGGGCGGATATAAAAGAGGGGGATGTACTCATTGGAATTGCTTCCTCTGGCATACACAGTAATGGTTATTCCCTGGTTCGGAATGTTTTTATCATGCAGAGAGAAACATTGGACACCTATTATGAATCCTTAGGAGCTACGCTTGGAGAAACCTTGTTAACACCAACAAAAATATATGTGAAAGCTTTACGGGAATTAAAAGATGCTGGAATTACAGTGAAAGGTTGCAGCCATATTACTGGAGGAGGTTTCTATGAAAATATTCCTAGAATGCTTCCAGAAGGATTGGGTGCTGTGGTTCATAAAAACAGCTATGAGCTTCCTCCAATCTTTGATATGCTCTCCAAGGATGGGAATATCGAAGAGCAGATGATGTACAATACATTTAACATGGGACTGGGGATGATAATCGCAGTAGATCCGACAGAAGTGGATAGAGCTATTACTTCAATTCATAATGCCGGCGAGAAAGCTTATGTGGTTGGAGAGGTTAAGAAGGGAACGAAGGGAGTTCACTTATGCTAAAATTGGCTGTACTTGTATCGGGCGGTGGAACGAACTTACAAGCGCTGATTGATCAGGTTGAACAGAAAAAACTCGAAGACGTTAGTATAGAAGTTGTTATCAGCAGTAGAAAAGATGTGTTTGCCCTAGAGAGGGCCAAAAAGCATGGAATTAAATCTGTTGCAATTACACGTAAGGACTATCCGGAGCCGGAACAGTTTGAACAAGCTCTACTAGATCAGCTGAAGCAGCATGACGTTGATTTGGTTGTTCTGGCAGGATACCTATTAATCGTTCCAAGAAGTATCGTTAGAATGTATGAAAATCGGATTATTAATGTGCATCCTTCCTTGATACCGTCTTTTAGCGGAAATGGATTTTATGGTTTGAAGGTACATGAGGCAGTATTAAGTCGAGGCGTGAAAGTAACAGGAGCAACAGTTCACTTTGTTGACGAGGGAACCGATACTGGCCCAATCATTCTTCAGAAAGCGGTGAATGTACAAGAAGGGGATACCCCAGAGAGCTTACAGAAAAGAGTGATGGAAGAGGCGGAATGGGTTATCCTTCCTGAAGCAGTGCGTCTAATATCCCAGGGAAAAGTTACGATAGAGAATAATATTGTTAAGATAAAGCAGTAAGGCTGATGTGGAAAAGTTAGTTTCGATACCTTACTTGAAATTTGGATGTTATTAGTTGTATCTTGGTATTTACAATTTAATGGAGGTAGTACATGAAGGTTTTAGTAATCGGCAGCGGTGGAAGAGAGCATGCAATAGTCAATAAGATTTCCACAAGTGCAAAAATCTCAAAGATCTATTGTGCACCTGGTAATGCGGGAATTGCAGAGAAAGCTGAGTGTGTAGATATTGCAGTATCCGATTTAAATGGTCTGGCCGATTTTGCAGAGGAAAAGGCAATAGATTTAACCATTGTTGGC
>JGI24707J26582_10003832_pt1 | contig 10654 bp, 9 predicted proteins | sample BioPla1DNA1_FD_26582 | JGI IMG/M metagenome (IMG submission 26582) | reverse complement strand
ATTGGTCACCGAAAGGGAGGTGAAGCCTATACCACGGTCGAAAGATTCGATCCGGGCATTTCGTGCTCTCGGTCAAGAAACGCGTTTTAGGATCCTGGACCTGGTTTCGTCCAATGTCCATAGTGTCAAGGAACTGGAGGAGCGTCTCGGCATCAGCCAATCTGCCGTCTCTCAACAACTCAAGATACTCCACGAAGCAGGCCTGGTCAGGCTGCGTCGCGAAGGCAAGTACACTCTTTGCAGCATTAATCACTCTCCCCTGGAAGAAGTACGCAACCTTCTTAACAGGCTCCTTGACAGAAGGCACATGTTCAGTATGTAGCAGGGAATTGACGGGTTTTCATTGCTTGCTGACGGTTGAGGGNCGCAGACAAGGGAGGTAGTAACTATGGCGTTTGAAGGCGCAAAAGCCATGCTTGGTGAGGCCGTAGTCAAGCAGTTGCTCAGGTACTTGACAAACAAACCTGAGGAGAACCTTGTTAAGATTCTCCAGTGGGGGGAAACCCTTGCGCGGGAACCTATGCACAAACAATACGCGCGTTCATGGATTAATGCCATGAAAGATGAAAACAACAACTGGCGTAAACTGGCTGTCAGAACCCTCAAGCAGGTTTCTCCCACTGTCCGCGATAAAACCGGCATCAATTTCTTCATACACGCCGGCTTGCTGGCGCCCACTTACCGCAGGCGCAGCGAGGAGAAGTACGGTGTCCATATACCCTGGGCAATGTTGATTGACCCCACAGGCAAGTGCAACCTCAGGTGTAAAGGCTGCTGGGCAGCTGAGTATGACGTTACAAAAGACATGGATTATAGTACTTTGGATAGGGTTATCGGTGAAGCTCAAGACCTCGGCATCCGTTTCATAGTGGTCTCAGGCGGTGAGCCTACTATCAGAAAAGATGATCTTATGGCTCTGGCGAAGAAATATGATGAGCTGGTATTTCACGTCTTCACGAACGGCACCTTGATTGACAGGGAAACAGCACAGGAATTCGCTGACATCGGCAATTTGACGTTTGCCATAAGCATTGAAGGCTTCGAAGATGAGACTGACGCAAGGCGCGGCAAAGGAGTCTTCAAAAAGGTTATGCAAGCCATGGATAACCTGCGTGAGGCCGGTGTTGTCTTCGGGTTTTCCGCTACATATAACCGGGAAAACACAAACACAATCGGCAGCGATGAATTCATAGATTTAATGATCGATAAAGGCTGTATCTTCGGCTGGCTCTTTACCTACGTTCCGGTTGGCGGCGAAGCTGACCTTGAATATATGGCAACCCCTGAACAAAGGGCTTACATGTATGAGACGGTTAACAGATGGCGTTCGGAAAAACCGATTTTCATCGCAGATTTCTGGAATGACGGCGCAGCTACCGGAGGATGCATTGCAGGAGGACGGTGCTACTTCCACATCAATGCCACAGGTGAAGTAGAGCCATGTGCATTCATCCATTATGCAAACATGAACATCAAAGATACAACTCTGTTGGAAGCATTGAAATCACCCCTCTTCAAGGCATATCAAGAATCAATACCTTTTAACGAAAACCCCTTAAGGCCTTGTCCCATGATTGACAATCCTGAAAAACTCCAGAGAATAGTTGAGGAAACAGGTGCGTATCCCACCCAGGTTAACAATCTGACTGCAGCTGCTCTCTGTCAGCCTCTTCATGGGTACGCAAAAGCATGGGGCGAAGTGGCAGACGGTATCTGGGAGAAGAATAGTGCGAAAAAAACGGAAACGGATAAATGACATCATCCCACATAGCAAGATAAATGCAGCCTGCAGACACGTATCAGGTGTCTCCAGGCTGTTTTCCATCTTGAACCCAAGGCGATTTCCGGACTCTACCTTACCTCTTAGAAGTCCAGCCCGAAAGCGGGCACAACTGAGCCCGGGTAGTTCTCTTCTATGAACTTCGCTACCTGCTCCGAGGTTAAAGCCANTGCAAGCTCTCTGAGGGCTTCATTGTCTATGTCTTTTGCCCTTACAGCCAAGACATTCACGTACGGNGAATTGGCATCCTCTATTATAAGAGCGTCGCGAGTNGGAACAAGCCCTGCCTCAAGGGCGTAATTNGAGTTGATTATTGCAAGNTCCAGGTCCTCAAGGGATCTTGGAAGCTGTGCTGCCTCAAGCTCAATGATTTGCAGGTTCTTGGGATTTGAGATTATATCGTACTTGGTTGCAGTGATACCCGCTTCATCATCAAGCTCGATTACACCTGCCCTCTCCAGAAGCAGGAGCGCCCGTCCCCCGTTCGTCGGGTCATTGGGAATCCCCACTTTAGCCCTGTTTGTCAGGTCCTCAAGGTCTTTGACCTTCTTTGAATACGCTCCCATAGGCTCAATGTGGACTCTGGCCATATAAGTGATATCAAGCCGCCTGGCTGAGGCAAATTCCTCCAGGTACGGGATGTGCTGGAAATAGTTGGCGTCAATATCCCCGTCATTTAACGCGAGGTTAGGGGTAACGTAATCAGTAAACTCGATGACTTTCAGGGAAATCCCTTTCTCCTTTAAAATAGGCTTTACAACCTCAAGGATTTCTGAGTGTGGGACAGGTGTCGCACCTACCTTCAGTTCTACGGGTGCCAATGCCTGACTGCTCGCTCCTCCGACCCACAGAACCAGCGTTGCAACTAGAAATGCGATAAGAGTCTTCTTCATACTTGTTTCCTCCTCTTCTTCTTTAACTTCGCCTCTTCTCTACCCTTCTTGCCAGTGTGCCGCCGAACATCTGAACTCCCTGCACCAAGAGGACGAGGATGACTACTGTTGCAAACATCACATCTCCCCGAAACCTCTGGTAACCGTACCGCACCGCAAGGTCCCCCAATCCGCCGCCGCCTATGGCCCCTGCCATAGTGGAATAGCCGATCAGGTTTATTGCTGTGATTGTCACCCCTGATATTAGTGAAGGCATAGCTTCCGGAATGAGTACCTTCGATATTATCTCCCAGGGAGATGAACCCATTGCCTGAGCTGCCTCAATGACACCCTGATCAACCTCGCGAAGCGAGGTTTCAACCATTCTTGCCACAAAGGGAATGGCAGCTACGGTCAGAGGAACAATTGCAGCAGTGGTACCGATGGAAGTGCCTGTCAAGAGCCGTGTAAAAGGCATTATCGCAACCATCAAGATCACNAAAGGAATCGATCTTCCGATATTGACGACGACTCCAAANACCTGGTTAACGCCGGGATTCTCAAGAATACCCTTTCGTTCCGTAGTTACNAGGANCACCCCNATNGGCAATCCGAATACAACTGCCAGTGCACAGGAGACTCCCACCATGTANAGNGTTTCACCTAGNCTNCCTGCGATAATCTGAACAAAACGATGGTNAAACACTTCATGCCCTACCTTCCGTTTACCTTAGCCAAGAAATCACTGACATCATCGATGACCTCAACAGAGACGCCGATCCGTTCCAGGAAATCCAGGGATTTTTCCACTGAATCATCGTCACCGGAAAGCTCCACCAACATTACACCGAACGGGGCTGACCTGATATGATCGATCTGAGCGGTAAGGATATTTATATCCACCCCGAAATCGCGAATGATAGATGAAACTACAGGACGTCCTGTTGACTCTCCTACAAAGGAAAGCCTCACCAGTTTCCTGTCAGGCGCCTGTGAAGATGCTTCCAGGATCTCAACTGCCCAATCAGGGGTGTCTATGTGGCCGGTTCCCCGAATCAAGGCTTTTGTTGCTTTGTGCTTCGGTGAGGTAAATATGTCAACAACCTTGCCGCACTCTGCGACTCTTCCGTCTGCAATGACGGCTACCTTGTCACATATCTGTCTGATCGAATCCATCTCGTGAGTTATCAGGATGATAGTCAACCCAAACTCCTTGTTAATCGTGTCGAGAAGCTTTAAGATGGACCGTGTCGTCTGCGGATCCAATGACGATGTGGGCTCGTCACATAAGAGGACTTTAGGGTCATTTGCCAATGCCCGCGCAATACCTACCCGCTGCTTTTGACCGCCGCTCAATTGAGAGGGATATGCCTTCTCTTTGTCTTCAAGCCCTACCAGTTGAAGAAGGTTTCTGCCTTTCTCAAGCCTCTTCTCCTTCTCTAATCCGGCGATCTCTAAAGGAAAGACGATGTTCTCCAAAACCGTTCGAGACGACAGCAGGTTGAAATTCTGAAATATCATCCCGATTTTCTTTCTTGCTTCGCGAAGCTCCTTACTTCCCAAGCCTGTGATCTCCAGCCCGTCCACATACACTCTGCCCTTGTCAGGTACCTCCAGCATGTTAATACACCTGACAAGGGTGCTTTTCCCGGCCCCGGAAAGCCCGATTATCCCGAAGATCTCCCCGGGAGCCACGCGAAGGCTTACGTCCTCCAGTGCAACTACTTTCGACGATTCAGTAGTGAAGGTCTTCGATATTGACTCCAGTTTCACCAATCCTATAACACATCCCTCTTTAAGATGCAAAAAACCCTCCCCGCAGTGGGAAAGGGCTGAAATCTCGAATCTGCCTTATTCCCCTCATCTGCCGGATCAATCCATAGGATTCATCCGCTGGAATTAGCACCTCTCCGTATTGTAGCCCGGAATGGGTTGTGCCACAATACCGGAAGGTTGCCGGGTTTCATTGGGCCAGTCCCTCCACCTCTCTGGATGAGCGAATGATCTAAATTTATCAGGTTTCTCATTACATTTTGAGATGAATACTATCACAGCAAGCGCGGCTTGTCAACAAGTTCCGGTCATCACCTGTAATGAACGGGGATTCCAAGGAGCTCTAGGATAGGTGCGGTAATAAGCCTTGTTATCGTCACAGGATTCGGCATAGAGATCTCGAAGGTTACAAAAAGACACAGAACAAACCCGAGTATAAGGAGGAAACCGAATACTACGAGGTCTCGCCAAAACCTGTTTCTCAAGAGCTGCAGAACTTCAAAGAAACCGAGTACAGCAAATGCTAATGTAAGCCAGATAACGGTTTGCATACCTAGACCTCTTCTTTACGACGAACAAGTTGCATGCTTCTTCGGGTCAAACCTGAACGCCTGATTATTGTTTTCACCTCGATCTCAACGTCCAGCTTGGGGAATTCTTCGTCCCACTTGCGCTTTAACCCGTCCCACTCTTTCGGATACCGTCTTGCAAACGCCGCTCCGAAACCGAAGATATCTGAATTGAATTCATGCTTCGCAATGTCCAGAGCAGCTTCGATTTCATGGCGTATGGCCTCAGCCATCCTTCTTTCCATGGACGCCCATATTTCTTCGCTTGCCATAGGATCGAGGTACTCCTGTACCTCGCCGATGACTCCTACGGCGTCAACCTTGATCTGTATAGACGGACGCCCTTCCGAAATCTTTGGGGTTACAGTTGAAGTAGCTCTTAAGATCTCAATACTCGCCAGTTTATTCTCTTTACCCGGCTGCTCGATGAGCAAAATGCCGGATCTTACCTTCCCTCTTACCCACTGAAGGCCCCTGGCTTGAACTTTGTCCAACCACCCTGCAAGCTTGTCTCCTTTAAATGCTGCAGCCCCTGTTTCTCTCCCGCTTACTGCGATTACCTCATTTTTCAACTGTCCCCTGGGATCCTGGGAAGGAGGCCGCCAGACCTGTTCTGCTCTGGAAGCTACAGCTTCTATTCCTTCAGCTTCCATCATCTGAAGAAAGTCGTTCAGAGTTACCATGACAATTGTAGAAAGCTCTTGGGCTACTTGCTTTATGACGCCCAGTGCTCCTCGGGAAGGCATGGGTTCAAGCTCATATTCGCCCCAGACAAATTCCGAGGCTTTCGCTCCTTTTGCCACAACTACAAAATTTGTCTCCCTGACCTCTCCTTCTCTATAAAAGAAATCTAGCGCTTCACGAATACCGCTTCTGGCGAATTCCTCGCCGAAGACTATGAATCTACTATGGTGCAAAAGAGGACGCCTTGGGGACTGCTGGCGGAGGTTCCTCCAGGCATCAAATACAGTACGGCCTGTGCTGCTTACTTGCCAGTAAGCCTTCTCCTCGGCAGTACCTGCACCTGCTGCCAGCAAAGAAAATGGCTTTGCTATGTGGACAGTAATCATAACCTTCCCTTCCTCTGCAGCATGGTCTAACCCGATCAAGAGGGCAAAACCGATCTCCTGTATCTCTCTTCTACTCCAACACCCCGCAGAGGAAATAACTGCTAAGACCAGTAACACGGTTGCCGCGGCACGCAGTATGCACCAAGGTTTCATCTGTATTTCTCCTTCCCAGGGAAGAGAAAGGATCGGACACCTAACCCTGCATACAGAAGTGCGATGACCGCTACCGCTATGATTACGGCAGCCACAGCGTCTGCTTTGGAGAGATAGTCTTCAAGATCTACCATACTTTCGAAGGCAACTAGTGCAAGGGGAATGAATACCGCAGCAAGGGGAAATACCAGGGGCTCGTATCTTTTGAGGTTGAACAGCTGAGCTATTCCCACAGATATCGCCCACAGAAACAAGGCTAACTTGATCCCGGCGCTCAGCGTCCATGCTGCCATTATTCCTGCCTCTATCCTTTCAAAGAATTCTCCTAAGCTTATCAACCTGGCAAGACTGAATAACGGAAGAGTCCATGAGTTAGCCGTAGTGCCCAGGGCAGCAACTACTGATACACATCCAGCTGTTGTAAGAAAGCCGGAAATAAGGACTGCATATATCGCGTATTTTGTGGCTTCTTCCGGCTTGGCCAGATAGGGTACTAACATACCGATCATGATGAATTGACTGTAGTAGCCAAGGCTTGCAACGACAGGGGGGATGAGACTGGACATACCTTTGGCGAGAACCGGCAGCAAGTTCTCAAGCCGCATAGCGTTATACGGAAGCACACACGCAACCAGAAAAATAAACCCAACGATGAATAATGTGTCCTCTCCAAGACGAGACAGCACCTCAAGTCCGGATCTTGCAGCGTAGCAGCTCATGATAGCTAACATGATCATAAAAGTCTGAATAGGGGTCTCAGGCATGATAGCAATAGCGTATGCTTCACCCAGAGCGCGGATAATATTCACAGAGGTTTGTATGGAAAACCAAAGGAAGACCAGGCCAACGAGCTTCCCGAGGACGGGTCCGAGGATAATCTGGCTATATTCAATAATCGTCTTTTCCGGAAACTTCAGGCTTAATCTGGCTATGAGCATAGCAAAAGGAATCGCAACAACACCGCTGATGATACTGGCGATCCACGCATCCTGAGGGTTGCTTGCACTGGTTACCATAGAAAACACTAAAGTAACAGGAACCAGTCTTACCATAGTTAACACAGCCATAAACTGGCGGCCTGATATCTTCCCACCTTCGAGAACACTCATCTTGACCTCTTCTTCCTCTGGCTGCTGGGAGCCTGTTTTCTCCGAGGTTCCGGAGGATGGGGCTTCAAGCCTCTTGCTTGTCTCCTAACATCCCTTTTACCTGTAAACTCAGGACGGGTATCCAGCTTCCACCATGGCAGCCTGACAAATACATCTTTTTGATCAGACGAAACAATAGGTGCAATAGGAGCAAGGTAAGGAATACCGAATGACCGAAGAGAAGCCAGATGGATTGCCATTATAGAAAACCCGAATACAACTCCGAACAAGCCCAGTGAACCCGCGAGAAATATCATGGGGAAACGGAGCAGCCTGACAGCAACGGAGAGGCTGAAGATGGGTGTCACAAAAGACGCAATAGCTGTAAGAGCAAGAATTATTATCATAATAGGTGAAACAAGACCTGCGCGGACTGCAGCCTCTCCCAATATCAAAACTCCGACTACGCTTATTGCAGGCCCGAACACATTAGGCAGCCGCACAGCCGCTTCTCGCAATATCTCAAAGGATACCTCCATGAGAAAAGCCTCAAATACCGCAGGAAAAGGTATCCCTTCGTGTTGAGCGGCTATGGCAATAACTAAGGTGGTAGGTAGCATTTCATAGTGAAACGTAGTTACTGCAACGTACAATGAAGGGAGAAAAAGCCCGACAAAGAACGAAGTGTGCCTGATCAGTCTTTCTGCAGACGCTATAAAAGAGCGTTCAAAATAATCGTCAGGAGATGTAAGAAACATAGTTATTGTAACAGGGACAATAAGAGCGAACGGTGTGCCGTCTGTAAGAATTGCGATCCTACCTTCAAGAAGCCCGCCTACTACCCGATCAGGCCTCTCTGTACGAAGGATCGTCGGAAAAGGTGAATAGGGCGCGTCTTCAATGTATTCTTCCAGCTGACCGCTTTCCTGTATACTGTCTATGTCGATCCTCCTAATCCTTTCTCTGGCTTCCTGGACCAACTTCTCGTCGGCAATACCTTTTAAGTAGACGATTTCCACTTGAGTACGGCTGATTCTCCCGACTGCGAATTCCTCTATCCAAAGGCGGGGACTCCTGATCCTACGCCTGAGCAGGCTTGTATTAACCCGCAAAACCTCGCAGAACCCCTCCCTGGGCCCGCGAATCACAACTTCGTTCATGGGCTCCTCAAGATTGCGCATCTCAAATCCGCCGATATCACATACGAACGCATCGGGACTTCCGTCTATGATTATCCCGCACTTACCTTCAGCAATGGCGGTGAGGAAGTCTGATTTATCCGAGACCTCGCTTATATCTGACACTGAAATCAAGCCGTCTCTTATCCGATCTCGAACTCTAGCAGAAGACTGCTTATCCATCTCAAAGAATTCGGGAGTTACCGCTATCGGCCTGATCACAGCGTCACTGATTAGGGCGGAATCAACCAATCCGTCTATATGGACGACCAACATAGCTATGCCCGGGCCGCTCCCAAACCTTAACTTGCGGATAACAAGGTCGCTGCTGTTTCCGAATGTGTCTCTGATGAGGGATTCGTTTTCTCTGAGATTCTTGCTTAGCTTGCCTGTGAGTGAAATCTGGGGGTCGGAGCCTCTCTGGCTCGGAATGGCCGAGCGCTGCCTTCTAGGCACCATGCGTAAAACCAGTCTCGACAACGCACGAAAAACCATCTGCCCGCACCCCCTTAAGATAAAGATTCCCATAGCTATTATTGCCTCCTATGGCAAGCCTTATCCCAGGGCGAACCGATGGTTAGGCCGGGCCTTTCAAGGAAGAGTTGTTTTTGTTAGGGGTTTTCGCTTTTTTCTTCGATAGGTGTGAAATTCACAGGGCGTGTCGGGGTTATCGTGGAGATGGCATGTTTATAAATGAGGTCCTGCTTTGTGCCGTCACTTACCATTAATGTGAAACTATCGAATCCTATGATCTGACCTTTAATCTGATACCCATTGAGCAAATAAATTGTTACGGGAATACCTTGTGAACGAATGAGACCGAGGAATCTGTCTTGAAGGTTTTGTGCCTGTTTATTCACGGCGATCGGGGCCTCCTCCTATTTCTGCAGCTTTTTCAGGATGTTTTCCTCAACCATCGCTCCTTGCAGATACCGAATCAGTTTTTGCTTTCTACATTGCAGCCATTTTTCCTTTGACCAATGCAAGAATACATTTTGAGGCCTCGTGAGCCGAATCAAACACACCTACATCCAACCACTGCACGCGCGGGTCAGCCCTGAACCAAATCAGCTGCCGTTTGGCGTATCTCCTTGTGTTTCTCTTGATAAGGTCCACTGCTTCTTCAAGGGAGTATTCCCCGTTCAGATGCCCTACGATTTCTTTATATCCCAGGGCTTGTCCGGAAGTTAATGTCCTGCTGTAACCCTGTTCCAGGAGCCTTTTCGTCTCCTTGACAAGGCCGAGTTCCATCATTTTGTCACATCTGGCATCTATCCTCTTGTAGAGTTCCTCCCTTTTTCGAACCAAACCTATCATGACCAGCCTGTCAAGACGGGCTCTCTTTCTTCTTTTCCCTTCTCGCCACAGTTCTGAAATAGGACGGCCTGTAGTAAGATAAACCTCAAGCGCGCGGATAATCCGTCTTGTGTCGTTAAGGTGTATCTTTTTGGCAGCAGCGGGATCTACCTGTTCAAGTCTGGCATAGAGTGCTTCATTTCCTTTCTCTTTAGCCTCCAGTTCAAGAGACCCTCTGATCTCAGGTGATGCACCTTCCCAGGGAAACAGGAATCCATCGACCACTGCCTTGATGTAAAGGCCTGTCCCACCCACAAGGATCGGGGTTTTGCCTCGGGACGCAATATCTGAGATGGCGGTTTCAGCCAGTTCTTGAAATCTTGCGACATTGAAATCTTCATCAGGAGTCACAACATCGATAAGGTGATGTGGCACCATCCTCTGCTCTTCGCTACCGGCTTTTGCAGTACCGATGTCCATGTACTTATATACCTGCATAGAGTCGCAGGACACTATCTCGCCGTCAAGTGCCTTTGCAACACCTATAGATATCTCAGTCTTCCCCACTGCAGTAGGGCCTGTAATCACTACAAGCCAATCAGGCGCACTCACAACGTATCACACATCCTTCAGTGTAAGATGTTCCCTTCCTGTCCGCTTGTACGATTATTTTCTCCGAAAAGTCCGCTCCAGTTCATCCATGCTTATCCTAAGGAGAGTCGGGCGTCCGTGGGGGCAGGAGTAAGGATCTCGACAAGATGCCAGATCAGAAAGGAGCCTCGCGACTTCCTCAGGCTCTAACCGGTCGCGGGCTTTGACTACAGCCTTGCATGCAAGCTCAGCCGCTACACGGCTCAACAGGTCAGTAATGCGCT
>JGI24707J26582_10003827_pt1 | contig 10662 bp, 9 predicted proteins | sample BioPla1DNA1_FD_26582 | JGI IMG/M metagenome (IMG submission 26582) | reverse complement strand
AGATTGGTACCAGCAAATTGTCCGGCAGAAGTTAGATTGGACAGTGAAATAAAAACCGCCATCCAGATGGGTAGCCCCCCGGAGACAGCCATTAAACCAAAGGTAAAGGAAACAGGAAGATATCCCATGGCAATGGGTAGGCCTCGTTTTAAACCATGGCGAAATTCTTTTTTGTTAAAACTTTTCATTTTGTCATCTTCTCCTCTAAGTAATGTTGTCATTATGGGATAGAACGAAATCAATTAAGTTTACAATAGTTTTATTATAACGCAAGAGTATATATATGCAATAATTATAATATATATAAATCTGGAATTTCTATTTCTATGTATGGTACATCTTTTGTGGCAAATTATAATCTTTAATATATTTTTATAATTTCTTTTGTTTCCGCTTTTAAAAAATTCATTTACTAGTTTATGTTTATTTATCTATAAATTGTTTGCCAAGTATTTACTGGGCTGTTAAAATTAGTACTATAAATATAATGTAAATGATATGAAGATTTTAGTCTACAGGTGGGTGTATATCGTTGTATAATAGTTGGAAATATAGAAGCTTATAAACTCTGGTGAGATAAAGCTAGTAGCGTTACATGATACAAATAATATAGAGGATTGATTATGAAAGGTAGAGGTGTTTTATGAAAAGAAGGGTATGTATCGTAACAGGTGGTGCTAATGGGATTGGCCGTTGTATCACAGAACGATTATGGGAAAAAGGAGATTTTGTTGCGGTAATTGATAGGGATATAGAAGCTGGAAAAAGGCTGGAAAGTAAATTTAATAAGGAGCGTTTTTATTTTTTTGCAGGGGATATAACAGAAAAAACGGTGATAGAAGAGTTTGTAGAAGAGCTTGTAAAGTTTCATTCTCATGTTGATATCCTTGTCAATAATGCATGTATTGGCAAGGGAGGGCTAAATCATTGTAGTTACGAAGAGTTTAACTATGTATTACGCCTTGGAATTAGTGCCCCATTTTATTTGACAAAGCTTCTAATGCCTTATTTTAATCAGGGGGCGTCCATTGTAAATATTGCATCTACAAGAGCTTTTATGTCACAAGCGGATACGGAAAGTTATACCGCAGCAAAAGGTGGTATTCTATCCTTGACTCATGGCATGAGTGTCACCTTAGCGGGCAAGGCCAGGGTTAATGCCATAAGTCCCGGTTGGATCGATACGGGCACTTACCAGAAGGAAGAAGATTATAAACCAAATCACTCAGAAGAAGATATATCTCAACATCCTGCAGGTAGAATTGGGAATCCAGATGACATTGCCCAGATGGTTTTGTTCCTTTGTAGTGAAAAAGCCAGTTTTATCACTGGTCAAAACTTTACCGTAGATGGAGGAATGACCAAGCAGATGATTTATCATGGTGANTGTGGTTGGTCATATGAGCCCAGCTAATAAAAAGAAGTAAATTTAAAGAAGAAATTTTTTGAATTGAATTTAAAAATGAGACACACCATGTTTAGATACTAGTTGATGAGCTAGCTTGTATAGTTTGAAAACAGTATGAACATCCCCGATATTAACTTTGGGACGTTGGTGTGCCAGTTTGTATAATTTGTAATCAGGATGATCGATAAGCTGTAAGCCTTGATATGTAAGGCTTTGCGGTGTTCGTTTTGNTAGTAATAATGATGATTGATAAGGTAAAAGGATAAAAGGAATAATAAGAAATCATCCGTGTGCAATTAGAGTATAAAAAATGAGGGAGACAAAGAGATGGAGCTTCAAAACAAGGTAAAGGATATTATTAATAACATTGAAGAGATTATTGTTGGAAAAAGAGAAACCATAGAACTTGTCGTGGTAACCCTATTAGCTGGAGGACATCTACTGTTAGAAGATGTTCCCGGTGTGGGAAAAACTACTTTGGCAAAAGCNCTTGCCCAGACGATTCACTGTGGATTTACACGAATACAGTTTACACCGGATACCCTACCCAGTGATGTNACTGGTTTATCGGTTTACAATATGCAGACAGGGCAATTTCAGTATTCTAAGGGTGCGATTATGAACAACATTATTTTAGCAGACGAAATCAATCGCACCTCCCCAAAGACCCAAGCAAGTTTATTGGAGGCTATGGAGGAAAAACAGGTAACCGTTGATGGAGTAACTTATCCCCTGATACAACCATTTATGGTTATAGCAACACAAAACCCAGTAGATTTTCTTGGTACATATAATCTTCCAGAAGCTCAGTTGGATCGCTTTATGATGAAACTATCCATAGGTTATCCTGATTTTTCAGATGAAAGATCCATGGTAGAAAATTTTCTAAGCCATAAATTAACCAGTAAACTAAATCCAGTAATTGATGGCGAAATAATTATCCAAATGCAAAAGGAAGTGGAAGAAGTAAAGGTTGATTCGGACCTTATTCAATTTGTAGTTAAGATTGTGCAGGAAACGAGAAAGGATAATCATATTTATCTAGGAGCTAGCCCTAGGGCAACCTTAGCACTTCTTCGAGCTGCGCAAGCAGAGGCCTATCTTCGAGGAAGGAATTATTGTATCCCAGATGATATTATAAAAATGGTTTTACCGGTAATTAGCCACCGTATCATTTTATCCCCAGAAACTAAATCAACCCATCAGTCACCAGAAAAGATTATGAAAGGGATCCTGGCAAAGATTCCTGTGCCTGTATTATCATAAGGAGCTGGATCGATTCATGATAGTCAATCGTATGATTTGTATTTTATTTATTATTGCTTGTGGAATTTTTGCTTCCTTTTATGGAGGCAACATTTCCTACGCTCTTTTTTATCTATCTCTATTTATTCCTGTGGTATCCTTTGCCTATACCCTCTTTGTGTATATAAGGTTTAAAATATATCAGTCTATAGATCAACATATGATTATGAAAGGTGACTGGGTACCCTATTCCTCTACCATAGCCAATGAAGATTTTATTACTTATAGCAATGTAAAAGTAAANTTTCTAAAAGATAAATCTGTGATTGAAGATGCACAAAGCAATATGGAGTACAATCTTCTTCCTGGTGAACAAAGAAAAATCGAGGCTAGGTTAAAATGTAATTATCGAGGGGAATATTTTGTGGGAATCGATTCCATTGAAGTCACGGATTTTTTATTTTTATTTCAGATTACATATCCGATTCGAAGCAAGTTAAATGTCGTAGTTATGCCAAGGGTGGTAGAGTTGAAAAGTCTTTCAATTGCTCCCCCACAATTTGATTTGAAATATCCAATTTGGTCTATGTATGCTCCAGAGGATGAATTGGATATAGAACTGCGTAAATATAATCCGGGAGATAGCAAAAAGTTAATCCATTGGAAAGCATCNGCAAAACAAAGAGAGCTTTTAAGCCGTAAATATCANCCAAAGCCGGAAAATAAAATTGTTCTTTTTATGGATCTTAAGAAGGTGAATGAGGATGAATTATTGACCATTATAACAGAGGATCAGATTATTGAATCCATTCTTGCAATCGCCAATTATTATTCATTAAAATCAATACCGGTTAAGGTTATTTATGAATTTAATGGGAAAAAGCAAATGGTGATCTCCTCTAAAAAGGAGTTCCAACAGTTTTATAAGGCCTGTGCAAGCATTCGGTTTGATGCCAAAGGCTCGATTAGTGAATATGTAAAAGAATATACCATGTCTGGTGATCAGGGCGATTTTTATGTTATAGCCACCCATGTTTTAGACAAGGATATATACCTGACATCCATAGGGGCAGTTGCTTCAAGAAATCAAGTTTGTATTCTTTTTATCAGTGACGATAATACAAAGGAAAGTAATCAAAGGATTTCAGACCTAACTATGGCAGGGGTTAAAGTATATAAAGTCTTACCAGGGGATGAAGTCGCTTCCATTTTATCATAAAGGAGGTTTAGAGTTATGCATGGACACAAAGAAAAACAATATCGAATCTATCATGCTATCTTAAGTATGGCATTAAGTCTGGCTCTATCTCTGGCTCTAAATACTCTTTTTCATTTAAAAGTTTTTATCCTTATCCCCATGATTTCAACCATAATTTTTTCTATGGGGATTTTCCTATTGGATGAGAATAAAAAGAATGGGATTAGTTATCTGATTCTTTTTACCATTATCGCTATCATAGGAATGATACTTTGGCTTTATAAGATCAATATATGGGAGTGGATCAAAGGGTTAATTCATTGGTGTAAGATTTATAATGGAACAGATCCATTATATAATCTCTCCTATGCCATAGGAATTCTAATCCTTATCAATCTTTTTGCTAGCCTCCTATTTTATTTGATCATGAAGATACCCTTTGCCAAATTGGCTTTGGCCCTATTATTAACAGTCTCACTATTTATTCTTGCCTTCAATCAAATTGATCTTTCAAAAATGGTAATTGGAATCATATTTTTTTACATGATTAGCATTATCACCGAAGTTAATATTATGGTAAATAACAAAAAAGTGGATAGAAAGGATAACAAAGGAGGTTTTCTTTATCTCATACCAGTTTGTATATTACTGACTATATTAGCCATCTGTCTACCATCGAAAGATGAGCCAATTCAATGGAAAGGCGTAAAAACTTTTTTCAGCTTTATGAAAGAAAAAGTTGAGATGATACAGATTAACCTAGATTATGCTTTCCAGAAAGAGAATGATTCCCTATTATCCTTTGTCGGTTATTCGGATGACGGCGGAGATTTAAGCACTTCTGATTTACAAGAAGATTCAAAAGTGGCTCTTAAGGTTAGAGAGGTAAGTAAGAATTCCAGTGTCTATTTAACTGGTTTCGTCCGTGATAAGTACATCGGAGATCGGTGGGAAAAAGGAAAGGAGACCAGCAATTCCGGTGAAAACGAATACCTTCTTGATTATGCGGAACTTTTTTATGCCCTATCTAGACAGGATCCAGAGATATTAGAAAATCATCAATTTGTTAAGTCGCGAAAAATACATATAGAATATCATTTGATAAAAACGACAGCCTTATTTTATCCCACCAAAACCCATTTCATATGGGTTCTTAGTAAAGAGAAGCATCCCAATACCAATGAGGCCAATATTGTCTTTCCCAAAGCCGTATCGAAGGGAACTACTTATCGGCTGAATTATTATGAAATGAACTTAAATGGAGAAGCATTTCAAGAGATGTTGAGGAAATCCGATGGCTTTTCCTATGAAAATCATTATGAGGAAAATAGTGAAAGTGTGAATTGGGTTGAGAATCATAACATATCATTTTCNATTCAAAGCCTTGAGGATTTAAATAATGCCTTAAAAGAACGAGCCAAGCATATTCAGCAAGAATACACTCAACTACCGGATTCCCTTCCTAAACGGGTGGAGGATCTGGCATATGAAATAACGAAAAATTATAATTCCACCTATGATAAGTTAAAGGCCATAGAAGCCTATCTAAAGAATTATAACTATACCTTATATCCAGAACAGGCTCCTGAAAAATGGGATTTTGTAGATTATTTTCTTTTTGAAAGTATGGAAGGATATTGTACATCCTTTGCAACATCTATGGCGGTTCTTGCAAGATGTATTGGTGTACCCACCAGATATGTGGAAGGATTTGTACTGGATTATGATCAAATAGATGAGGATAAGAATTATCTAATAAAGAGTAACCAAGCTCATGCCTGGGCAGAAGCTTATCTAGAAGGTGTTGGATGGATTCCCTTTGAAGCCACCCCTGTTTATTATAGTAGCAGATACAATGCTTGGCCAGAAAACAAAAGAAATGCACAAAAAGAAATAACAAACAATAAAGATTATTATATATATCAAAATGAGGAAGATTTCTTTGAGGAATTGGCCAAGGGGAGTATAGAGGAAAGTTTTATTAGCAACCAAGCTATAGAGACCANGGGTTTTAATTATAAAAGGATTATTAAGCCTGTCTTGATTGCCCTTGGAGCTTTGTTTTTATTAATCTTCTCCCTAGTTGCTTACTACCTGTGGCTAAGATATCGATATAAGAAGAGATTTCAAAAGGCGGATTGGGCGAAAAGTATGTACCAGACCTTCCTTGGGATTCTCTGGAGTTTTCAGTTGGAAGGATATGAGTTACATTCCAGTGATACAATTTTAAGCTTCGCAGATCGAGTAAATAAGGATTATATTTATAAGGGGATAACATTTTTGGATATTGCTCATATCTTTATGAAATACCGTTACGGAAAGGCGGAAGTCACAAAGGAAGACTATGAAAAAACAGTTCAATTTTATGAGGGGCTAAAGGAGGNACAGAGAAAAAAATGGAATTTTATTAAATATCATGGATACCAGGCTATGTATTTAATAAAAAATGNGAAATGGTGATTGTAAGAAAGATGTTATGATATAATAAAACNTAGTGAGGTCTATGTATGCTAGTATNCATAAGNGTTCGGAGCATCAGGATTATGAACATGATTTTTGNTCATGATAGAATGAAAGCATAGTGAAGTATATGCATGCTAGTATGCATAAGNGTTCGGAGCATCAAGATCATGAACAAGATTTTTTATTCATGATAGAATGAATTCTTTCAATCCTAGGAGAGAAAGATATTATATAGATATTTTTCTAGTAGAANTTATGGAGAGAAAAATGAAGACAATTCATGTAGTGGCAGCTATTATAAAAAACAAGGATAAAATACTTGCAACCCAACGAGGATATGGTGATTTTAAAGGCTTTTGGGAGTTTCCTGGAGGGAAGAGGGAAGTTGGCGAATCGCCCCAGCAGGCCTTAAAACGGGAGATCAAGGAAGAACTGAATGTAAAGATTGAAGTGGGAGAACTGGTCGATACCGTAGAATATGATTATCCTCAATTTCACTTGAAGATGGATTGCTTTTTCTGTGAAATTGTATCCGGCGATTTATCTTTCCATGAACATATGGCATCAAAATGGTTGACCAAAGAAAACTTAGACAGTGTGGACTGGTTACCAGCGAATATTGCTTTAATTGAAAAGTTGAAGAAGATTATATGAAATGTGTGGAATAAGTGAAATATGATAATAAAGAGCATCTGCTTTCTAAGGATTATCTTAGGGCTAGATGCTCTTTTTAGGAATTAACTCATATCAAAAGCTTCTATCACTTTTGCTTGGTTCTTTAGAGCATTTCCAACCTTATATACGGTAAAGTCGCTACCCTCCTTGGGAACTTGAGTTGTCATAACAATGGTCTTTAGAGGAAATGGGTGGAATATTATATACCGTGGCTAAGGATGTTAAGTTGCAAGTGGAGTTTAATCTGGCACATATCAAAGGTTATCGTTTGATTGGATATGAAAATCGTTTGTTGAATACAAAGACTTTAATGATGATAGAAAGGACGCTTGAAACAATAAAACTTTAAAAATACTTAAGCGATTTTACTAGTAAATAAAGGGAGTTATAGACTATTATGTTACAAATGTAGAATCTAGGTTAAATTTTCAGAAAACACTTGATTGCAAGGGAAATAATGGTATAATATAATTATAGAAATAATAACCATTATCGTTTTTGATTTATAAAGGAGGTTATCATATGAGAGAGAAAGATTTTATTAACATACAAGAAAACAACAATGAAGAAAAGGAATATATGGATCCAATGATGGGAGCTTGCTCGGCAGAATTTCCAGAGGGATGCATCTTTTGTGATGATGATTAGTGGTCATTAATATTGGATAAGTTGGATTTGGTTAGTGTATTGTAGTTGTTAATATTAAAGATAAAAAGTACTACGCTTTTGAGGGTTCATCTTAGGGATTTTTAATCCCAGAAATTATCGGCATAGTTTGGTATGTATTTACCGGCTATGCCGATTTTTCATTCTTGGTGGATGTGGAAGCCGGTGGTTCAAATGCGCCAATGCAGTTCCATACGATTTTAATTCGTTGTACTCGCTTGCCATCAATTCGCTCTGCTTTGTACACATAGATTTTTTCAACAAACTCACGGATTATTTCCGCCGTGAGTTCCTTTATGTCGGTGTACTTTCTTACTAGAGATAGGAAGTGGTCAACATTGAGAGCACTTTCCTTTTCTTCTGTCATAATGGTTTGTAGTTCGGCTACTCTGTTTTCAAGGGTATGCTGTTCAGCTTCATAGTTCGCGCTCATCTTGGCGAATCGCTCGTCGGATATCTTACCCTCGATATTATCTTCATAAAGCTTTTGTATAATTTCATCCAACTTTTTGATACGAGCCTGTGACTGTTCCAATTCTCGTTTGCAATCACGCAAACTTTTATCAAGCTCTGTCCTTGTCTTCTTGGTTACTAATTCCACAAATTCTTGCTCATAATTTCTGGCAAAAGCTGTTACCTTACGAATACCGTCAAGAAGTAATTCCTCTACCACCACATTGCGTATCTGGTGAGAACTACAGCCACCTTTTATCTTGCGATAGGTAGCACAAACAAAATACTCCTTTTCATGTTCCCAACCGCGCCCACGCACTTGATACAGCTTGTTCCCGCAATCTGCACAGAACATCATGCCGGAGAGAATTGGCATTTCTCCCATAGGAGTAAGCCTTCGTCTACATCTCTGATTCTTTGTACCACTTCAAATACAGACTCATCAATAATAGCTTCGTGGGTGTTTTTAAAAATCATCCATTCTGACGGATCATTCTTCATTTGCTTTTTCTGCTTATAGGACTTTCGATAGGTTTTGAAATTAACCGTATGTCCTAAATACTCCTGCCTTGAAAGCATATGAACGATAGTGCTATCTCGCCAAATATAATCATCATTATGACCTCTGTTGTCTGGAACATTAATTCCATTACTTTTTGCATGAGCAGTAGGATTCATAATTCCACGCTTAGTGAATTCTTTGGCTATCTGTGAAGGTCCATACCCTTGCATACATAAGTGAAATGCCTCACGCACAACTTTAGCTGCTTCTTCATCAACAATCCAATGGGTTTTATCTGCAGGGTCTTTGATGTATCCATAAGGCAGATTGGTGCAGAGAGGTTTGCCGGATTGACCTTTTGACTTAAAAACAGCACGAATCTTTTTGCTCGTATTCTTGGCATACCATTCGTTAATAATATTAAGAAACGGTGTAAAATCGCTATCCTGTTGGTTGGCACTGTCAACATTATTGTTTATGGCAATAAAGCGGATATCAGAACCGGGGAACAGAACCTCGGTGTAATAACCAACTTTAAGATAGTCTCTACCAAGTCGGCTCATATCTTTTACAATGATGGTACTAACTTTCCCTTCCTCTATTTGTGAGATTAGTCGCTGCCAATCCGGACGCTCGAAATTCGTACCGCTATAGCCATCATCCACAAAGAACTCGGTATTAGTAAAACCGTTATCATCAGCGTATTTCTGTAAAATGGACTTCTGATTTTTTATACTATTAGAATCACCCTGTAACTCATCGTCTCTTGAGAGACGGCAATACAAAGCGGTTATTTTATCATTACTCTTCACAGCAGTATTAGTCTGCTTATTATTCATGTTTACCTCCTTTCCGACACTCTTCAAGCGGTACTCTATATTCCCGTACTACTGTGAAGAAGTCAAGTTAATTATTAGGAGTTCGTATTATGTTCAGAGATTTCAGTACCATTTAGTATCATCCGTTTTAATTTGTCATAAGCAGTCTCTTTGGCAGTATTACTTATTGCCGGTTCAATAATGTAAAGTGTATTAGCAATTACTTTTTCAGTAATGCTTATTGTCTTTTCATTCATAAGATACACATCCTTTCTGAAATAAAGGGGTAGGGTGAAGTGTACCCCGTTTTTCGGACAAAGCCATGTTGTTTGAATTCCATAAGCCATTGCTTTTATGAGTCCTTTGGAGGACTGATTGAGAGTGGATACTCGAACCCCAAGGAAAAGGGATACCGTGGTTCATACCCCTTCAAGGACACATAAAAATGACGGAATATTAGTTAACCCTCCGGCTTGATAGTCCTTATTCATACCTTGGGAGCATCTGCTTCCTAGAGATGATATTATTTGTAATAATAATTAGGAATTAGCGTTAAGCTTTTTTTGAATCTAATTTAGTATACATGAGAATCTCATTGAAGATTCTGTCGGAAATTACTCAATAGTAAACTGTCTTTTGATCTGCACTCATAAGCCTATCAACACAGCTTTATTTCCACAGTTCAACCAGCTGCAGCTCTTTGAGAAAATAATCAATCATTTTATTAAACATATTCACAGATTTTAATAATAATTTTAATACGCCTAGAGCAGAAAGAAATGTAATACTTTGAAATAATTGACAAATAGCAAAAAATATGATAAGGTTACTATATTGAATAAAATATATTCAATATAATATTATAGTTTATCCGATTGCATAGGGAGCGAACGGAGAAAGGGGGTTAATGCACGATGAAAAATTGTATTAAAAAAATTTTTACTAGCTTTTTGACACTAACATTATCTTTTACTATCTTTATGGCAACTAATGTATTTGGTACTGAGTCAACTAATGATAAACAACAATATGTAGCAATTATAAATGAAAATGGTTCAAAAAAAGTACATGTTTATAATTTTACATTAAAAGAAGCGGAGGAATTTAAAAATAAAACGGATTCAATAATAGCTTTTGCCCTAGTGTAGCAGGTATCATAGCAGCAAAGGATAACGGGGATCCAGTTACAGGGATTAACCCAAATGTTGAATTGTACTCTGCCAGAGTACTAGAT
>JGI24707J26582_10003826_pt1 | contig 10663 bp, 11 predicted proteins | sample BioPla1DNA1_FD_26582 | JGI IMG/M metagenome (IMG submission 26582) | reverse complement strand
CTCCTACTTGTTCTTCGTCAAAGCTTTTAAAATATTGTTAATATTATAATTGATCTTTCAATTAATGTCAAGCATTATTATAAAAATAAGGATACAAATTTCAACTTTTTAAATAAAAATTAAAAAAATAAATACAATCATAAAATAGAATCTAATAATTATTTTGATAAGAAGTATGATCATTACCTAAGTAATGTAGATTAGCAAAAATTCTTATAATTTCACTATTAGTATGCTGAATTTGAATATCCGTCGGTCTTCCATCATCTCCTCTATTTTCTAAATGCTGCCTTACAATTTCAGATGCTATTTCATTATTATAATCATCATAAACTTTTTTATATTCCTCTTTAGATACCTCTAATACTATACTATGAATACCATCATTCACCTTTCTTTTCTCCAGAATACTATTTATCATAATATAAAAATCCTCCTTCTATCAACTTCTTTACATTAGGTTATGTATAAAGAATTTTTTTATGTTATTTAAAATAAACTTTTTTAGAGTACATATAAATATATATTATCTAAACTACTGAATATTTTATACACAAAAGATAGAGAATAAATATATTGAAAATTATATCTATCTTTGGAGGAATATTATGAACATCGAAAAGCAAAAATATTTTAAAGTCTCTCTCCAATCGTATTGGTTATCTTCTACATCTAGTACAAATTATCCTTCACTACAAGAAAATATTCATGTAGATGTAGCAATTATCGGTGGAGGCTTAGCAGGTATTTCTTGTGCTTATCTATTAAAGAAAGAAAATGTAAACGTAGCAGTTCTTGAAGCTGAACATATCGCTCAAAATACTTCTGCTCATACAACTGCAAAAATTACATCACAACATGGGCTTATTTATTATAAAATTAAAAGCCAAATAGGTAATGAATTGGCACAACAATATGCAGAAGCCAATGAAGCGGCTATTTATGAAATCAAAAAAATAATAGATGAAAACCATATTGACTGTAATTATACTACTCAATCTGCCTTCGTATACACCCAAACCGATCAATATATTCAACAAATCAATGATGAATTAAACACTGTTTCTAATCTTGGAATCAAAGCTTCCTATGTAGAAGATATACCTTTTCCTATTTCAGACTTCGTTTTGATAATCAAGCACAATTTCATCCGCGTAAATATCTACTTGAAATAGCAAAAAATATCCCTAGCGATGGTAGTTATATTTTTGAACACAGTAGAGCTGTAGATATTGAAGAAGGAAATCCCTATATCATTACTACTGACCAAGGAAAGCAAGTAAAAGCTGAAAAAATCATTATTGCTTCTCATTATCCTTTTTATAATAAACATGGAATGTATTTTTCAAGAATCTATCCTGAAAGATCTTATATTATTGCTATTAAAGCAAAAGAAAAATATCCCGGTGGAATGTATATCAATGCAGAACAACCTGCACGTTCTCTACGATGTCACGATTCTGAAGATGGGGAACTTATATTAGTCGTAGGAGATGAACATAAAACAGGACAAGGTATAGATACCAATCAACATTATAAAGCGCTCATGGATTTTGCAGATGAAATTTTTACTATAGAAGACATTCCTTTTCGATGGTCTACACAAGATTGTATGACTGTAGATGGGATTCCTTATATAGGACATTTTACCTCGAAGACTCCTAATATGTATATTGCAACTGGTTTTCAAAAATGGGGAATGACGAATAGTATGGTTTCTGCTATACTCCTTAGAGATTTAATTATACAAGGAGAAAATCCATGGCAAGATGTATACAATCCATCACGTAAAACAATTATTGCTTCTACTAAAAACTTTATTGTAGAAAATCTAAATGTTGCAGAGCAATTTATAGAGGGAAAGTTATCCTCCCCCTCTAAAAATTTGGATGTACAACCAGGTGAAGGAAAAGTTATCAAAATCAACGAAGAAAGAATTGGCGCTTATCGTGATGAAGAAGGAATGCTTTATTTAGTAAATACTACTTGTACCCATATGGGCTGTGAACTAAATTGGAATGCCGCAGAAAAATCATGGGATTGTCCTTGTCATGGTTCTCGGTTCTCATATATGGGTGAAGTACTAGAAGGTCCCGCTATTCGACCACTACGTATGACACATGATGTAAATTTAATTGAAAAACTATTTAAAGATGATTTTTAATTTTATTACATTATCATAGGGCGTGAAAACACGCCCTACCTTTAAATAATTATGGATATATCTTTTCTTACTTAATTTGTCCATTTTCCATCATCTCTTTAACCATAAATATACCTGCAATCGTTTTACTATCTTTAATCTTTCCGTTTAAAATCATATCAATAACTTCTTTCATCGTATATTTTTTTACGATAACATATTCATTTTCATCTAAATTTTGTACTCCCGTTTCTAGACCAATAGCTGCATAAATTTGAATAACCTCATCACTAAAACCAACAGCACTATAAATCGAAGAAACATATATTAACTTTTTTGCCTTATAACCTGTTTCTTCTTCTAGTTCTCGCGCAGCACATATAGAAGGTTCTTCATCTTTTTCTAATTTACCAGCAGGAATTTCTAGTATATTTTCATCTGCTACACATCTGTACTGCTCTACCAATACAATATTTCCATCATCATCTATGGGTACTACAGCCGCTGCACCACTATGTAATAATAAATCCCATGTTGTTTCTTTACCATTTGGAAATCTTATAGTATCTTCAGCAACTGTAAAAATTCTACCTTGATATACTTCCCGTCGACCAATTCGTTTTGCACTTTCACTCACAGTAGACACTCCTTTTATTTTTAATTTCTAAAACGATATCTTACCTCTAATTATATTTATTGTTATCTTATTGATTAAAATCTATTTTACCTTGTTTCCTTCATCATGTCTAGACTATAAAAAAAGGGCTCCTAAGAGCCCTTTAAAAAATGATCTATTCATTACATTCATCGTGATGTTCATGTTCATGACAAATAGACCCCGTAGATTTTAATTTTCCTTGTAAATAAAGTTCTACAGACTCTTTTGCATCTCCTTGTGCCCCTGTAATGACTTCGATCCCTTTTTCATTAAAAATTTCAACGGCACCTCCACCCATACCACCAGAAATGATAACATCTATACCTATATCATTTAAAAAGTTAGGTAAAAACCCAGGCTTATGTCCAGGATTGGGTATAGATTCATTTTTAACGATTTGATCTCCTTCAATATCAAAAATATTAAAATTCTCACAATGACCAAAATGTTGTGTTACTTGATTTTTTTCACTTGCTACTGCAATTTTCATTAAAATCCTCCTCTACCTACTCTATTTCTAAGACAATGAATACCACCACATGACTTTTCAAAACCATTACAAAGTTTATAATCACCACCTTCTATTTTTATTGTTTTTCCATGTACTAATGATTCCGCTATTTTTTTACGTGCTTCACTATAAATACGTTGCACTGTTGTACGAGCAATATGCATTTGATCACCACATTCTTCCTGTGTCAATCCCTCTAAATCAATCAATCGTATCGTTTCATATTCATCCACACTCATCACAATCATTTGATCCAGATCGATACCATCTCCTAATGGCCCAAAACATGTATTTTGAGGCAAACAACATACCTTTCTCCATTTTCTAGGTCTTGCCATGATGGATTCACCTCACATCACTAACATTATTACATCTAATCATTGCTCTACCTCTAACTTAAGTCTATGGTATATAATTTTTATATACTAATATTATATTATGTTATGAACATATGCCACTTTCAATTATCATTATACAACATTATAATCATATGTCAATAATATTTTATTTTTTATCTTTCATCATTTTATTGAATTTTATTTATCATTATTAGCAAAGGATATTACTTCGAAATTCTTTTTTAAAATTCTTATATCTCTGAAGTACATCAGGATTATTGAATAAAAATTCATTCAGTATATGTATACTTTGTAATGTATTAAAGCTGATATGATGTTCAATCATTTCCGTTTCTTTCAGCAATGTCTCTTCTATTCCCAGTTGTTTTAAAAATTCTTCTATAATATTATGTCTTTTTAATAAATAACTTCCTATATTTTCACCCTCTTTTGTTAATTGAATAATTCCGTACCTTTCATAATCTACCATTTCAAGTTGATTTAATTTTTGTACAATTTTAGTTGCCGAAGATGGCCGAACATTCAAATTTTCTGCTAATTGATTGATACGTACATAATCTTGTTCTTTACATATTCTGTAAATCATTTCTAAATAATCTTCCATACTGGGAGTTAATAATTTATTTTCTGAATTTAATATTTGATAGCCTCTAACCGTATAAAACTCTCTATTTTTTTTCATCTTTTCCCTCTTTCTCTTTTTTTATATATAGATGTAACATGGATAAACATTAATGAATATCTTAATTATTAGTAAGTGAAAATAAAGTTTCCCATCACTAACTTATGAATTCAAAACATAAAAAAGTAATAAGGAGAGGATTTTTTTATGCAATCCAATTTAATTCCGTTACATCAATTACCTATTGGCTCTTTTGGAATTATTAAAAAACTGACTGCTCAAGGAAATACTCGAAGAAGAATGTTAGACCTTGGATTTATTTATAATACCACTATTGAATCTTTACGAAAAAGTCCAGCAGGTGATCCTATAGCATATGAAATTAGAGGTACTGTAATTGCTCTACGTAATGAAGAAACATCGAATATACTAGTGGAAACCATTTCAAAACAGGAATAAGGGGGGGATAAAATGGGTTTAACTAATCAGTCTACAGGCACCAAAGTATTAAAAGAAATGTTTAGAGTTCAATCAGAATCACCCAAAGATATTATTGTGGCACTAGCAGGTAACCCCAATACTGGTAAAAGTACTGTATTTAATAATCTTACAGGGCTGAATCAGCATACCGGAAATTGGCCCGGAAAAACAGTTGCAAATGCTCAAGGAAAATTTATGCATGAAAATAACACCTATATCCTTGTTGATTTGCCTGGGACTTATTCTTTATTAGCCAATTCCGTCGAAGAACAAATAGCAAGAGATTTTATATGTTTTGGTCATCCTCAAGTAACAGTCATTGTCACAGATGCTACCTGTTTAGAAAGAAATTTAAACTTAGTTCTTCAAATACTAGAAATTACAGATAAAGTGGTTGTATGTGTAAACTTAATGGATGAAGCCAAAAGAAAAAAAATTTCTATTGATTTGAATCATCTATCAGAACTTTTAGGAGTCCCTGTAGTAGGAACAACTGCTAGAGATGGAAAGGGATTAGAAAAACTAAAAGATATAATAGCAAAAGTTGCCCTCGGGAAAGTTAGAACAACTCCCAAAAAAATACAATACGATGAAATCATTGAAAAAGCGATTACAGAAATAGAACCTTATATTCAAAATAGCATAAATGATCAACTCAATAGTAAATGGACCGCTCTTAGACTTATTGATAGTGATAATCTCTTATTAGAGTCTATAAATAATTACCTTGACTTTGATTTATCAAAAGACGAATTATTAAATCTAACATTAAAAAAGACTCATTTAGAATTAGAAAAAGAAGGATTTAAACTAGAAGATATCAGAGACCAAATTGTTTCTAATATTTTTAAAACAGCTGAAAATATTACTCAAAAAGTTGTTTCATCCCAAAGCAAAACTTATCATCCAATAGATCGCAAAATAGATCATATACTTACTTCAAGGCTCTTTGGTATTCCTATTATGTTGGCTCTTTTAGGATTTGTTTTTTGGCTTACTATTGAAGGTGCTAATATTCCTTCTAATATACTAGCTAATATTTTTTTATTACTTGAAAAAAAATTAGTCCTTTTTTTAGGTTGGTTAAATACTCCTATATGGATACATGATATCTTTATTTTAGGTATATATCGCACATTAACATGGGTAATATCTGTAATGCTTCCACCGATGGCTATATTTTTTCCATTATTTACTTTGTTAGAAGATTTAGGCTATCTTCCTCGAATTGCGTTTAATCTTGATCACTTTTTTAAAAAAGCTTGTGCTCATGGAAAACAAGCATTAACTATGTGTATGGGCTTTGGTTGTAATGCTGCAGGTGTTATTTCATGTAGAATTATCGACTCTCCCAGAGAAAGATTGATTGCTATTATTACAAATAACTTTGTACCCTGTAATGGAAGATTCCCGATATTAATCTCTATGGCAACTCTGTTCATAGCAAGTACTCATGATACTTTTAATTCCTTGCTTGCTACTTTATCTATTTTAGGGGTTATTATATTAAGTGTAATAATTACTCTTTTTATATCAAAATTATTATCAAAGACGATATTAAAAGGCCTACCTTCTTCTTTTACTTTAGAATTACCACCTTATCGAAAACCTCAAATTGGCAAAATCATTATTCGTTCTATTTTTGATCGTACTTTATTTGTATTAGGCCGTGCTGTTGCCATTGCTGCTCCTGCTGGATTCATCATTTGGTTGATGGCCAATGTTACTATTGGTAGTACTAGTATACTCACACATTGTGCCCAATTTTTAGATCCTTTTAGTCAACTATTAGGACTAGATGGTTATATCATGATGGCATTTATTTTAGGTATGCCAGCAAATGAAATAGTTATTCCTATATTAATTATGAGTTATATGTCTGAAGGAACTATGCTAGAACTAGATAGTTTAATTGAAATGAAGCAATTGTTTATTGCTAATGGTTGGACTTGGTTAACCGCCATATGTACCATGTTATTTACTTTAAACCATTGGCCTTGTGGAACAACTCTTTGGACCATTAAAAAAGAAACACAAAGTTGGAAATGGACTTGGATGTCGTTTTTAATACCTACATTAACAGGATTTGTTATATGCTTTATTGTTGCACAAGGTGCACGGCTTTTAAATCTTGTTTAAACAAATAACGGATATGTTTTCTATTCAAAATATTCATACACATAAAAATAATTGAGTATAAATACTCAATTATTTTTATTAATTTTTAAAAAATTCCTTCTTATATTTTTAATATCCTGCATTTTTATAATCTGGATCTGCATCCGGTCCAAAACCAAGTTCTGCTCTTCTCTTCCTAAACTTTTTAAGTATATCTTGGTACTTAGAATCATTAATATAATCTATGCATTCACTGGAATCTTTTTTTAAATCAAAAAGTACTTCTGGTAAATCTTCCCCATAATATTGATACTTTAAATCATCCCATTTAATCATAAGATATTTACCTTGATATTGAGAAATTGTTTCATTCCTCCAATTTACATCATGATTTTTTAACAAAGGGACTAAACTTCTACTATCTAAACCTTCTGGAATAGGAAGTTCAGCTAAATCACATAAAGTAGCAAATAAATCACAAAGATTTACATTTTCATACCTTGTAATATTGCCTTCAAATTCTTTTGGCCATCGTATAATTAAAGGTACTCTAGCACTAGCTTCATAAAACTTTTGTTTCATCCACACCCCATGTTCTCCTAACATTTCTCCATGATCACAAGTATAAATAATAATCCAATCATCTAAATTTTGACCTACATACTCTAATGCATTTAAAATCGTACCAAAATGTTCATCGACTGTTTCAATCATGGAATAGTAAGCTGCCACACATCTTCGTATTTCTCTTTCCGACACATCCACTCCTACCTTAATTTCCTTTTCACGTAAATAAGGATGAGAACTCACTTCTTGATTTAAATAAAGAGGAACTCTATTTAAATAATAATTAAATTTTTCTTCATCCGCCGTATAAGGATAATGAGGTTGTGTCAAACTTACCTTCAATAATAAAGGTTGATTCACCCGTTCTTTATCATAATAAGGACTATTAAAATATTCCTCAATAAAATTTAAGGCTCCTTGGATAGTATATTCATCTTCTTTTACCTGACGAGCTTTTCCAATACCAGAACGCTGTATTTCTTTTGGAATAGACCATCTTGTTTCTGATTTAGGACGAACATATCGTTTAAATTCTTCTTCTTGCTTTCCTGGAAGATGTCGTGGTGTAATATGCATTTCACTTCCAATCCGATGAGTCCATCCTTGCATTTGATCCAATCCTGTATGATGTAATTTTCCACAAGCTACTGTTGCATAAGCATATCTAGAAAAAAGTCGTGAAAAAGTTTCATAACCGGGAACTAAATCTTCACCAAATTCTTCACATTGACATGTCTTTGGTAATTGTCCTGACATCATTGCTTGCCGGGCTGGAATACATTGAGGATAAGGAGTATACGCATTGCGAAAAACCACCCCTGTTTGAGCTAAAAAATCTAAGTTCGGTGTTCGAACAATATCATTTCCTGCATAACCAAAAAGATCTGGTCGATGCTGATCATCCATTAAAAAAAGTATATTCGGTCTTCTTTTCATCATAATCTTCCTCTCTTCATACTAATACATGCAAGTTTCTTCAATGAATTTTATATATTAAACAGATCTAAATCCTTCTTCTCCCCATACAAAACCATACATATGATGATTAAAATCAAATTCACATTGTATCTTTTCATTATTTTTTATTGTCTTAAGATTTTTCAATATTGGTTTGTTCTTTTCATAAGGAATAATCACTGTAGCAAATATCCTGTTTTTCTTTCCTTTTCTTTGTTCCAAACATAATCTTAATGAATTTCTTGCTACATCATTACGATCTGACACCTTTGCAGGCAGTATACTTCCTACCACATTATCAGTCACATAAATTGCAACATTCACTTTTGAATTTAAACCATAACAGATACGCTTTGATTGATCCCAAAATACTTGGTCTGTATCCATATGATAATAAAGTTTCACAGACGAATTTAGGTCAATATTTTTTACCTCATCTAAAATTAGTAACATTTTTCCATCTATTAATGAAATAACCCTTTTATGAATCACTGGTTCATAGTTATAGTGTATTGCTTCAGCATAAATAAAACTCCCCCGATCTTCTACTTTAGTTATATTCCCATATTTTTGAGGTCCAAAACGCCAAGATGAAATATATTCAAAAGGTGGTCGATCATCAATCAACAACGTATTGTGCCATTCAGCAGATTTGAAATTTCTTCTATTTTCATCTTCACGATACGTAAATTTACCTGGATCAACAATTAATGGCTTACCAAAAGCTGTAAAGTCAAAAGACATAGGATCAATATGAGCATGATTATTTTGTATCGGAGTTCTACAAGCAAAAAAAACACTTAAAGCCTTTTTACTCCAATCAGTTCTCATTGTGACTTGTTTTAATTCTTTATGCCATCGTGTCCTAGGAAGTGTAATCTTCTTGTTAGATTTTTCTAACTTCTGTAACAAAGCATCCACATCTCTGATCAACCATATTTTATTTTTCAAAGAATGGATAATATCTTCCTTAGTTACAAGATTCTGGATTGCCCTTAGCCACTTTATATTATCAAATGCAATATAACCATTAATAGCTGAATCTATACCACCTTTATTAGTACTGGAATCTCCCCAAGGTACTCCTGTACCTGAAGGACGAAAAGAATAAATAGAATACTCCATACTTTTTTTAATACGTTTATAAAACTCTTCTGAAAAATGATAATTATTTTCCTCTGCAATATATATACCCAAACAAAGCCATCCTACGCAACCATTATGATAAGAAGGACATCCTTCAATCTGACCACCTTGAGATGTAATTTGATTTTTACAACATCGTTCTAATTCACAAATAGCCTGCTTAGTCCAGCTTTCTGCTATTTTAAATTCTTGAAATAAACAACCTATCGTTAGTAAACCTAACATTTCCATAATATAATGATTATGATCAGCTTGAGGCCATAACAAAGAACTAATTGTAGATAATACTTCACCATGTTCATAAACAGATAAGCAAAACTTTTCAAAAATTTCTATAGGTATCCTATCATCTTCCATTAAATGATAAATAATCCAAGGCCATGTTCTATACATACGAATTCCTACTTGTATGGCTTTCCAAGGAGTAGGTTTGTTAAAATTCTGAAATGCATGTTTCTCATTAATATCAGGTCGTTTACAAGAATTAATAAAATCTTCCAATTCTTGCAGTACCTTTTGAGCATATTTTTTTTCTTTTGTTAAAGTATAAGCTTGTAATAAATCCATCCAATGTTCCATCCTATTTAAATGTGATCGATATTGTAAATCATTAACAGGATTAGAATCCCAGATAGGTGGATTTCCAACAAAATAAGGTTTTCGAAAAGTACCTGGAAGAACTAACATTCCATCCATTGCTAAATTTGCTCGTTGAATAGTATCCTCATAAACTTGAGGTAAATATTTTTTAATATAATTACCTTTATCATTAATACTATTTCCTCTTTTTTTATTAAGAAACTGTATTCTTTTTTTTATTAACTGATAAACTTCTTCTATACTCATTTGATTTTTAAAAATAATTGTAAGTCTACTTGTTCCCATAAATCTGAATCACCTCCTCACATCTTATTAAACATTAAATCCCTCTAAAGTACAATTATAAAAAAAATATAAAAATATCAGTTTTTTATACTGTTTATAAAAGTGTTACTTTTTTACAAACTTTAAAATTCTTATTTTGTCCTGATATAATTAAGTTGTAACACCTTGGTATAGAAATTTGATATAATAAATTAAAACCAAGGAGAGATCAAGAATG
>JGI24707J26582_10003824_pt1 | contig 10665 bp, 7 predicted proteins | sample BioPla1DNA1_FD_26582 | JGI IMG/M metagenome (IMG submission 26582) | reverse complement strand
AGAGGCATCTGGCACTTCAAAACATATAAAGTTAGCCTGTGAAGGATAAACATGAATTTTATCTATTTTTTTTAGTTCTCTAATTAAATACTCTCTTTGTTCAATTAAGTATTCTACCTGCTTATCTATAATTTCTCTCTCTTTAAAAGTCAGCATTGCAATATATTGGGACAGGGAACTTATATTATATGGCGGTTTAACCTTGCTTATCTCTTCAGCCATTTCAACACCGCTTAAAGAATACCCGCATCTTATTCCGGCAAGTCCATATGCCTTTGAAAAGGTGCGAAGTATAATTATATTGTCATACTTTGATATTAAGTCTACAGATGCCTCTTTTGAAAACTCTGCATAGGCTTCATCTACAACTATAACTGTGTTTGGACATTCCTTTGCAATTTTTTCAATANCTGCTTTAGGAATAGAACCACCTGTTGGATTGTTTGGAGTACATAAAAATACTACTTTGGCATTTTCCTTCTTGGCTGTTTCAATAAACAGGTCAATATCATACTCAAAATCCTGCTCTCTTTCTAAATGAACTTCAACAGGAATTCCCCCGCCTATAATTGTATTTATTTTGTACATGCCAAAACTTGGCACAGGGCATATTACTTTGTCTCCTTTTTCAATAAAAACATTTATTATAACTTGTATCAACTGGTCTGAGCCAGTACCCACCACTATATTTTCATAATCAACTTTCCAATAAGACGCCAGTATCTTTCTAAGTTCAATAGATTCTGTATCTGGATACAAATTAAGTTCCGGCCCTTTTAAGAAAAAATCCACAACTTTTTTTCTGATTTTTTCTGGTAAGTCAAATGGACTTTCATTTGCATCCAGTTTTATTTTATACGGAATTTGATTTGTCTTGTATGGATCAAATTCTCTAATGTCTTTTCTTACTAAATTCTTAATCATAAAAATCCCCCATTATTTACTCTTCAAATCTAACCCTTACTGCATCAGCATGAGCTTTAAGGCCTTCTGATTCTGCAAATAAAACAACATTGTCTTTTACTTTTTCTAATGCTTTTTTAGTGTATGAAATAATACTGCTTTTTTTCATAAAATCATCCACATTTAAAGGTGAAAAGAACCTTGCTGTCCCACTTGTAGGAAGAACATGATTAGGTCCTGCAATATAGTCTCCTAAAGATTCTGTAGAATAATTTCCTAAAAATATTGCCCCTGCATTTTTTACACTTCCTAAAAATGAAAATGGCTCTTCTATGCAAAGTTCTAGATGTTCAGGAGCAATTCTATTTACAACCTTTGCAGCAGAATCTAAATTGTCAACAATAATTATTGCACCATAGCTTTCTAAAGACTTTAAAATTATCTCTTTTCTTGGTTGCCTGTTTGCCTGTTTTTCAACTTCTACTTTTACACTTTTGGCAATTTCCTCTGAAGTTGTCACTAACACAGAGGAGGCAAGCTCATCATGTTCTGCCTGTGATAACAAATCTGNCGCCACAAATGCCGGCTTTGCAGTATCATCGGCCACAACCATAATTTCACTTGGACCTGCAATCATGTCTATATCACAATATCCATATACTATTCTCTTTGCTGTCGCAACGTATATATTCCCAGGCCCAACTATTTTATCAACTTTTGGTATGCTCTCTGTTCCAAAAGCCATAGCAGCAACCCCCTGGGCTCCACCAACTTTATATATTTCATCCACACCAGCTTCACGTGCAGTAACCAATATAACAGGATTGACTTTACCATCTTTTCCTGGTGGTGTTGACATGATAATTTTCCCCACCCCTGCAACTTTAGCTGGCATTGCACACATTAAAACAGAGGACGGGTATGCAGCTGTTCCACCTGGCACATATATCCCCATAACCTCTATTGGTCTTATTAACTGTCCTAAAATCACACCATCTTCTTCTGTAGAAAACCAGGAGTTCTCCTTTTGCTTTTGGTGAAATTTTTCAATATTTTCTTTTGATTTTCTTATAGCTTCTAAAAGCTTTTGGTCAACTTCTCTATAGGCTTCTTCTATTTCTTCCGATGTTACCTTTAGCTCACCTTCTTTGAGCAAAACCTTGTCAAACATCTCAGTGTACTTAATAACAGCACTATCCCCTTCTTTTTTTACATTTCCAACTATATCTTCAACACGCCTTAACACGTCACCATATTCTATCTGACTTCTTGATGCAAGTTTTTCAAATATGTCACTATCCTTGCCTTCTCGTAAATCTATTATTTTTATCAAAAAAATCACCTCTTTTCCAGCTCTTTTCTTAGACCATCAATTATTTTGTTTATACGCTCACTTTCCATTTTCATACTGACTCTGTTAACAATTAGTCTTGCACTTATGTCTGCAATTTCATCAAGAACTACCAAACCATTTTCTTTTAGTGTCCTGCCGCTTTCCACTAAGTCTACAATCACTTCCGAAAGTCCCACTAAAGGTGCCAGTTCTACCGAGCCATTAAGTTTTATCACTTCTATAGTTTCTCTTCTTTTGTGCTCAAAGTATTCTCTTGCAATTTTAGGGTACTTGGTTGCAACTCTTTTATTGGTGAGCTGGTCAAGCTTGCCGCAGTATTCTTTAGGTCCTGCCACAACCATTCTGCAAGCTGCAAAACCAAGATTTAAAACTTCATATAAATGCCGTCCTTCCTCTAGAAGGGTATCCTTTCCCACAATCCCCAAATCTGCAGCGCCATATTCCACATAAGTGGGAACATCGCTAGGCTTTGCAAGAAAAAACTTTATTTTATTTTTTTCATCTTCTAAAATAAGTTTTCTAGATGAATCTTTAAGTTCTGAGCAATCCATACCTATTGCTTCAAATAATTCCACTGACAACTCTGTAAGTCGCCCTTTTGAAAGAGCTATTGTCAAATACCTCATAAGCTACCTCCTGACTTATGCACACTTGTTACATTAAAAACAATTTTTTATGATTCCAAAAGTTCCTTTACCGTCACCTTTTTAACTTCCTCTTTTTCTAGATTGTGTACCTCTATATTTTCCTCATCTAAAACGTACAGTATGCCTCCTATCCCTTTGTTTTTTGCATACTTTTTAATGTCTTCAAGACTTCTTCCTGTAATATCCACTTCAATATTCAACCCTTGCTTTCTCAATGCATCACAAATACTAAAGGCATTTTTTCTTCCCTTTAGCTGATAACAAATCAAACTGTCTGTTTTTAGCTCTTCTCTTTTTATTTTTTGCCTGTCTAAAGCCATCATTATCATATTTATTCCAAGTGAAAAACCTGTGGCAGGTGCTCCTTTTCCAAATTTCTCTACAAGGCCGTCATACCTTCCGCCGCTTAATATTGGAAAACCTATACCATAAGTAAATCCTCTAAAAATTATGCCTGTATAGTAATTTACACTTTGAACCATTCCAAGGTCTATTGAAACATATTTAGAAAGTCCGTAATCTTCAAGTATTTCGATGATTCTTCTAAGGTTTTCAAGAGCATCCATGCATCTTTCATTGATTGAATACTTTTCAACCTTTTCAATTACATCTACAGAACCAAATAATTTAGGCAAACTTAAAATAATTTCTTTTAAATGTTCTTTTATGTTGTGTTTTTTAACCAATTCTTCAACGGCTAAAAAGTCCTTCCTGTCAATAAGTACTCTCATCTGTTCAACTTCTTCAGCTGGCAAATCTGCTTCATCCATTAAGCCTTTAAAAAACTCTACCTGCCCTATGTCTATCTGAAAGTTCTCAAGTCCTGAAGCTTTGACAGAATCAATTGCAGCAGCTATTACTTCTGCATCTGCCTCTGGAGAATTAACACCTATTATCTCTATACCTGCCTGGGTAAATTCCTTTTGCTTTCCTCCACCAACTTCATTGTATTTAAATGTATTTCCTATATAAGAAAATTTCAATGGGTAGTTGACATCCTTATATTTTGTTGCAGCCACCCTTGCTATTGGTATAGTTATATCCGGTCTTAAAACCAATATACGTCCTTCCTTGTCAAAAAACTTAAACATGGTTTCCTGGGGTGTTATTTCATCCTCTGAAGAAAAAACATCATAAAACTCTACTATAGGTGTCTCAATCTCGTAATATCCATAGCTTCTAAACACTTCTCTTATTTTATTTTCTAAATTTTTTTTATGGTAGCAATCACTTGCTAGTATATCCTGAACTCCTTCAGGAGTATAAATTCTCCACTTTGCCAAATTAGCACCTCCTCTTTATCGCTTTACCACGTTAAATTGGTAAATTAAATTTTATTATAAAACAACTTTTCTCCTATGTCAAGGAAAAAATTTGCGGGAAGTTTTATTAACTAAAGAGCTGGTGAATTTACTTTTTTACACAAATAGTGAGGGAAGCTTATATAAACCAAACTTCCCTCACTATGCTAAATAATTTACTTATAAAACTTATATTAAATCGTCAACATTCTTTATGTTAACCACATCTGTTCTTGTCCAAATTATCTCACTTTCAGGCTTTTTATTTGTAACTAGATAATTATAAAGATATACAATAGGATCATGTCCCTGTCCAAAAGGATCCTGACCAATGGCAGCGTATATTATACCCTCTTTTATTAATTCAAAAATTTCTTTATTAAAATCAAAACATATAATCTTTACTTTTCCAACCAGGTTTAGTTCCTTTACAGCTTTTGCTGCCCCTTTTACTCCCACTCCAGTAACAAATATACCCCTAATATCTGAACGTCTATTTAACAAGTCTTTTACTAAATCACATACCTTCTCGTTATCGTGACCACCTCTAATATCTTCAACTATTTTTATTTTCTCTTCTTTTTTAAACGTTCTAATATTTTTTGCCTTCGGGTCACATAAACAGATATTTCAGCTCCACTTATCATTGCTACTTTACCTTTTCCATCTAAAGCTTTTTCCATAAAATCAGCAGCCAAATATCCTGCTTCACTTATATCGGGACCAAAATAAGCCATTCTCTTTGATTCTACAGGTAAATCACAGTTAAAAGTCATTACAGGTATATTTTTTTGTGATGCCTTTTCTATTAATGGCACAGCCTCATCACTAAANCCAGGAAGTATAATTCCATCTACATCTTCTTCTAAGATTTTCCCAAAGGTNTCAATAATGTTTTCCCAGGTCATTTCACTAAATCCCAAATACTCTACATGTGCATTTTTCACAGCTAATTCCTTTTTAGCATACATTACCCCCTGCCTTACCCCAAACCAAAATTCATGGTCTAGCGGGCTTAAGAAAACAATCCTAAGGCTTTTTTCACTCACTTTTTCTACTGGAGTTACAGAAGTTTTAAAACGCCTAACCAATTTTTCAATTTCATATAGCATATCCTTTAATGTTAAAATATTTTTGCTAACTATTTCTGTGTTGCTAACCTCTTGTTCTGTTACTGCTGCAACTTCTGTACTTGCTGAAGAAATATTATTAGATACATTTAANAAATATTGACTCTTTTCTTTTACTTCATGNGTGCTATTTGATATAATACCTGACTCAGAATACACTTTATTTATATCTTCACTTAATACGTCTGTGCTGTTTTTAATTGTATAAAATGATTCTTTAACTTTAGAAAATAAATCCTTACTTAAATTATAGTTTTCAATACAATTTGCAATACTGTTTTTAACATTTTCACTGCTAGAANAAACAGTGTTTAAAAGTACATTAATTTTTTTAATACTTTTGCTTGTTTCGTCTGAAAGCTTATTCATTTCTGTTGCAACAACAGAAAATCCTATGCCGCTCTCCCCTGCTCTTGCCGACTCAATGGATGCATTTAATGCAAGCATTTTTAATTGTTCTGCTATTTCAGTTATTAATTCACCTAAATTATAGATTTTCTCCAATTCACCATTTAATTGGTCGATAGAACCTGAAGTGCTGCTAAGATCATTTGTAATAACATTCATTTGATGATGATATTCATCTAAGTTTTGATTACCTTGGGTGGTGGAAGCCAACACTTCTTTTACAATATTTTCTATATTAGCCAGACTATTTTCAATTGAGTTTACTCTTTCGTCAACATTGGAAATGCTATCTAATGTCTCTTTTGCATTTTTTAATTGTTGGTGGGATTTTTCTGCCAAATCTCCCATACTAGCAGCAATTTGTTCATTTCCCTTAAGACTGTTATCAATACTCTTTGTTACCTCATCCACTGCATCAGAAATTATTACTATATTAGTTTTAGTCAGTTCTGTAAAAGTCAATAAATTGGNCTTCATATCGTTAAAGGCTATACATAAAGTTTCAAGCCCCTTTGNTTTATCTAATATTATATCGCTTATATTTAGCTGCCCTTTTGCCATTAAATAAGCATTATAATTTATTAAATCTACTCCTTTAAAAAATCTTAGTGAAAAATAAAAAAGNTAACCCGCCATAAATAAAGAAAATATATATAAAATACTTTGAAGGGTTCTGTGTTTTTCTGGGTTATCTGATAAAATATCCATTAACAATATACTTAATAAAATGGCAATAATACAGCCTAGAAGTAAAACAACTATTGTTTTTGTTTTGTTGATATTTTCTGTTTTGTCATTTTTCCCTTTTAACATTATCAAAACACACCACCTGTCAGTATATTTAAACTTCAAATTTATCCTCAAATGTTAGTTAATTGTAATAGTAAGTTGGTTTACGACTTATAATCTCTATATTATCATCGGCAGATTTATCAAAAAACTTATGGGAAAAATCAAAGAAAAACTATTTAATTTTAACTAAATTAGCAAATGAAGCCATTAATCTTTTCATTCCCACTCCTTTAAAATGTATTTCTAATTTATAATCATCTTTTTCTCTTTCAACAGATGTTATAATTCCAAAACCAAATTTTTTATGCTCCACTTGATCCCCTTTATTAAATTCTAAGGTGGTTTTTTTATCATCCTGGTTTGTATTTTGAGGTTTAAAGCTAATAGTAGGATTAAATGCATTTATATAAGTCTTTTTATTAACTACAGACTTTTTTTCCGGTTCCTTAGACTCTCCAGTATTAATATATTTGTCTGGAATTTCATCTAAAAACCTGGAGACTCTGTTGTAAGTGGTATTTCCAAATAGAGTTCTGGTNAAAGCATGGGTCATATAAAGTTTTTCTCTTGCCCTGGTAATTCCCACATAACAAAGTCTTCTCTCTTCTTCAAGTTCATTTTCATCCATCATGGATCTGTATCCAGGGAAAACACCTTCTTCTAATCCTGGCATAAACACTACAGGAAATTCAAGACCTTTTGCACTGTGCAACGTCATCAAAACAACATAGTCGCTTTCTTCGTCCATTTCATCTATATCAGTAACTAATGATATATGTTCCAAAAATTGCTCTAATCCCTTTTCTTCATTTTCAAATTCTACAGCATTTTCAAATTCTAAAGCAACAGATAAAAGCTCCTTTATATTCTCTATTCTACCTTGTGATTCTATTGTGTCTTCTTCCTCATATTTTTTTACTATTCCTGTTCTTTCAATAACTTCATCAATTATCTCAGACGCTGTCATTGTATTTTTTAGAGTTCTCAGCATATTTATCATTGAAACAAAATTTTCCAGCTTTGATGCTGCTCTTGACAAATCAGGTATGTTTGAAGCATTAGAAATAATAGAAAATATACTAACTCCTGACCCATTGGCATGTTTTTCTGCCGTGTCTAATGTGGTGTTTCCAATACCTCTTTTAGGTTCATTTATTATTCTTTTTAAACTTATATTGTCTGACGGGTTTTGAATAACTCTTAAGTATGCTATAATGTCTTTTATTTCTTTTCTGTCATAAAACTTTAATCCACCAAATATTTTATAAGCTATGCCTTCTTTCATAAACATTTCTTCTATAACACGGGACATGGCATTTATTCTGTACAGCACAGCAAAATCTCTAAGTTTAATATTTTCCTTTTCCCTTAACCTTTTTATTTCATTTGCAATAAAATAAGCTTCTTCGTGTTCATTGTTGCACTCTAATACCTTTATACAGTCTCCTTGTTCATTATCAGTCCAAAGTTTTTTACTCTTTCTTCCGTGATTATTCTTAATTACGCTGTTTGCAGCGCCAAGTATTGTTTTTGTGGAGCGGTAATTTTGCTCAAGTTTAATTACTTTTGCATCTTTAAACTCTTTTTCAAAATCCAATATATTTCTAATGTTGGCACCTCTCCAGCCATATATTGACTGATCGTCATCTCCTACCACACATAAATTTCCGTGTCTTTTTGCCAACATGCTGATTAATGAATATTGTGCAGTATTTGTATCCTGGTACTCGTCCACCAATATATATTTAAACTTTCTCTGATAGTATTCTAAAACTTCTGGGTGCTCCATAAACAGCTTAATTGTAAGCATTATTATGTCATCAAAGTCAAGTGCATTGTTGTTTTTAAGCTTTTTTTGATACAACTCATATATTTTTGCAACTTTACTCATTCTAAAATCTGTTTGATACATTTTTGTAAACATTTCAGGAGTAATAAGTTCATCCTTTGCCCTTCCTATTTCTGAAAGCATAGATTTAGGCGGGAAATTTTTATCATTTATATTTAGCTCTTTAAGACATTCTTTAACAACACTTTGCTGGTCTGAATAATCAAATATAACAAAATTACTGCCATAGCCAATTTTTTCAATATCTCTTCTAAGTATTCTGGCGCACATAGAATGAAATGTGCTAACCCATATGTAGTCACTAAACTGACCCACAAGGGTATCTATTCTTTCTCTCATTTCTCTGGCTGCTTTATTTGTAAATGTAATTGCAAGAATACTTGCTGGATGTACATTTTTTTCACTGATTAAATAAGCAATCCGGTGGGTTAAAACCCGTGTCTTACCACTTCCTGCACCTGCTAATACAAGCAGCGGTCCGTCCACATGAAGTACAGCTTCTTTTTGCTCTTTATTTAAAGCACTTAACAAATCCATAGTTCTTCCTCTCCATAATTTATAAAAAAATTTAAATGCCGAAACTTAAAAAGCTTCGGCATTTTTTATTATAGTAGAAAATAAACCAAATTACAAATGATTATTCAATTGAAATTTAAAACTCGGGCTCTATTAAACCGTAATTTCCGTCCTTTCTTCTATAAACTACATTTGCTTCAAGAGTTTCTGCATTTGAAAACATGAAGAATTGGTGACCTAACAAATTCATTTGCAAAATAGCCTCTTCTACTGCCATAGGTTTTATTGCAAATTTTTTTGTTCTGACTACTCTAAGTTCTTTTTCTTCATCTACATCGTCTTCTTCAAAGTCGAAGTTCTCTAGGCGTAAACTTCCGTCATGGAATTTCTTTTCAATTCTAGTTTTATTTCTTCTCATCTGTCTCTCTAAACTATCCACTACTTTGTCAATTGATGTGTACATATTATGATTTTCTTCTTCTGCCCTTAATACCCCGCCATTAAAAGGAATAGTAACTTCAACTATGTGTCGGTTCTTTTCAACACTCATTGTAACGTATGCTTCTACATCTTGTTGAAAAAATTTGTCCAATTTCCCTACTTTTTTGATTGCAGTTTCTCTCAAAGCTGGTGTTATCTCGATGTTTTTCCCACTAACAATGAATTTCATATATGTCTACAGCCCCTTTCTGTCCTCAACAAACATTTTTAAAAAACTTACATTTAAAAATGCTTGTCTTTATATTCCTATAATATTCTTACCCAAAAACATCCCCAATAAAACTTAAAACATGATCTTGGTATTTTTTGTAACCAGGAACGTTTTTAAAGAATATTATATATTATTATTAATTCTACATTAAACAAATAATTCCTTCAAAAAACATTACTATCTTTTACGCTTTTATAACGGAAACTTTTTACTTTAAATGCTTCTATCACAAAACAAACACGTATTATCCTAAGCTTTTGACCAAGTTAAAAAAGTTTTCCACATTATTTCCCACACTTTCCTCACAAAACATCTGTTTTGTGCACATAAAGGCTGTGGATAATGTGGATAGTTCTGTGAATAACTTGTATAAGCTTGTTTCATCTGTGGATAAGCCTGTTGTTTTTTTATTGCTTGTATTGTTTTTATGTAAACTATACCCTTTGCCTTTAGGAGATGTATAAAAATTTTATAAAGGGAAATACCTTTAATAGCTGTATTTAAAATATTTTATTTCCTCTAACTTTTAAGATACAAATATAATTATATCTTATTTTTTCTTATGTATACCATTGTCACCACTGTAATTTTATGTGCATATACTGATACATAGTTACTTTTTATAAGTGTGGTGATTTCGTTGGAATGTAATTTTACAAAAGGAAATAATTGCTTGACTATAGGAATGAAGGCTCCAAACTTTTCAGCTGAAACCACTTTTGGTCCTCTGGATTTTTCCTGCCTTAAAGGAAAATGGGTGGTTTTCTTTTCACATCCAGGGGATTTTACTCCTGTATAGTCTTTGTGATAGAGTTTATTGTAAATTGATTTTCAACCTAAATTCTATAATCCTACCTTTATATATAGTAATACTATCTAAAATCGATTCTAATAGTTTTCTTTCAGGCTTTTCACTTAATATTATTTGATCCATTATATTAAGTGCAGTTTTAATGCTTTTCTCCTTGTCTATGCTTGTACTATTTTTTAATTCTAATACCTGACATCTTAAGCTCTTTATTCTTTGTTTTTTATCTTCTTCTAATTTATTAT
>JGI24707J26582_10003816_pt1 | contig 10678 bp, 8 predicted proteins | sample BioPla1DNA1_FD_26582 | JGI IMG/M metagenome (IMG submission 26582) | reverse complement strand
CCTAATTCCGCCTCCGGCGCTTAGGTGGAACCTCTCTTTTTTTCCCGAAAGATAACGAAAATAGAACTGAGTCTCGTCAGGGTTTTGTGGAGCATCATATATAACCGGTTCTAGTGCGCTAAGGTCAAATCCCTTGAAAACCCTTGCTCCGTCGAAGAATCCGCTCAATGCAAATGCTATATTTTGTTTCCAGAGTTGGAAACTTACAAACCTCCAGCGCAATTCGGTATTGAAATATCCAATCCGGGTTCCCTGGATACGTCCTCTCATCAGGCCTCGTACTGTACGATAACCACCAAATCCCTCCTTGTCATATCCGGGGCCGAGGTATATGTCGTAAGGAAGCACATAGAAAGCAGGATCCTTGCCGAGGAAGCCCTGATAGTTAAGTCTGAATGCGAAAACAAGTTTGTCCTTTGCAATTGGCACATAGTGTCTGAACATGAGGTTGTACTTGGTGTACCCTACTGAAGTACCCAAAAACTTTGGAGCGTAAACAAGGTTGGCCTCTGCCCAGATGCCTTTGGAAGGTGCTGCTTCAAAGTCACGCGAATCATACATCAACCCCACTCTGATGGCACTTGAAATACCGCCATCAGCTTGCTCTTCGGGTATAACGCCCCTATTTTTATAAACTTCAAACAGTGTAGTAGGAAGGGTATAATTCTCACCTTCAAAAGCTCCTGTTTTGAAATGGCTGAAATGATATCCTGCTTTCCAGTAGAGATTGCCCTTGAGTAGTCCGGTAAAGTCAACCTTGAATGTAATCACCCTGCGGTCCATGCGGTAGAATCCGGTCTCTAATGAGCTGTCATAAAAAGACTCATAACCATTGAAACCATAGAAATCGAGAGCTTTGTCCCTTGTCATCTGGAGTGCGGAAGAAAGGCGTACTCCGGGAATCAATGTGCGGTTGTCGTATGATATCGTGTAGAGTTGAGAACCCTTGGTAAATCTTGAAATTTCAAAATACCACTGAGATTTGGGTATCGGATACCATGATCCGTCACCGAAATTGTAGATATTGAGCAAGGCCCCATATTGTAATCCTTTATCGTTATCAAAGGCAATGATTGGCAGCGGTCCAAACGAAAGTCCGGTCTTGATGATATCTCCTTTTGCCAGCTCATTTGCTTCGGAACTCTTGACAGTGGTATCAGGCGGAGCCACCAGGACCAAAGGTTCCGGCTTTTTTTCGCCATAGGGAGTTGTGCGCAAAGTATCTTGAATCCGACCGGTACGGAGTGTATCTATAGTCTGACTATGTAACAAAGCGGGGAAAAGGATTCCCGCTATTAGCAGAATTATGTAAAATCGTTTCATAATAATTCAGTATCAGATATTTTTCAATTCATTTTTAAGTTCCTTGTAATCATTTCTCAACCTGCGGTTGAAAACAATTCTCCAGTAGGAGGCCAATACACGCACAAACTCGAAAAAATCATATACGAAGAAGGGCGCAGGCAACAATATGATAGCACCGGCCAGAGCCCACTTCCAGCAGGGAACGAAACAGAAGAGTAGTACGACCTCAATCAGGTATAATAGAGTCCAGAGCACAAGAGTGACTACGCAGCGTACTGAGTTGTGAAAAGCGCGATCCTCGAACTTGGAACAGAGCACTTCAGATAACGCCCAGACGGGCAGAGATGCAGCTCCCATAATCAGGAAAAGGGGAATACCCGGTATTAGGGCCAGGGTGCCCAGGATTGCTGCAAGCAGCGGGCGCTTACGGTGTATTGCATTGATGCTTATTCGGGATTTCAAACGGCGCTCTCTGAGCTCGTCTGCCCTATCCAGAAGAGTGGAGGCCTTTTGAGGGTCATTTTCTCTAAATCGATTGATACGGCTAATGATATCCTTATTGGCCTTGAAGCGCTCCTTGATGCGAAGCTTGGGTACTTGTCCACTATGGAGCTTTGCAAGCTCCCAAACTGCTTCATATTGCTCATCATTATCATCGATATAGACTATCAACTCTTGCAGTCGCTCTTTTATCTGCTGGCGAATACCCTCCATTATGTAGCGCTCCGAAATACCCTCCCGTTGTTGTGAGGCGATATATTCGGATACATTAAAGGGCTCACCGACGTTTGCCATTGCAGTAGATCTGAACCTATAATAGTCGCCGTATTCTACACCAAAGGGTACGATATAGACCGGGTTGTCGTCGCCCATAGCTTCATATGCACCACAGGCGATCCTTGCTACACCCTTGCCTATCGGCAGCAGGCTGTGCATAGGACGGTGGGTTCCTTCGGGGAGGATACAGAAGGCAACATTGTTTTCCAGCACCTCTATGGCGATATTTATTGTATCTCCGACTGCCGTTACCGATCTGATACCATCCCTTATTCGGTTGATAGGGAGCATCTTAAAGAAGGTGAGAAGTTTCCGGAGTGCAGGTTTTTTAAACACATCAGCTCTGGCCACAAAAACTTTTCTATCCCTGTTTACAGCCAATACCAGCAGAGGATCCATCAGTGCATCACAGTGATTGGGAGTAAAAATGACTGCTGCGTTTTTTGGAATACGCTCTCTGTTGCAGAAAATAATCTTCTGATAAGAGGCCTTAATATATGCATCTACCGGATATCTGAGTAGAGAGTACCAGAAATCCTTGTCATAGATTTTCTTATTTTTTCTCGATTTACACATTGACTTTTTGTGCTCTTGCGAGGCGCCTTTTTGTAGAATAATTGAATAATGCGGAAACTGTCAATCCGGAGATTATGTGCCAGATACCCCACCAGGCGGTGATGAATAGCATTCCTCCATTCATAAGATCGGGAGGGAAAATCTTCGGATTGAATAACAGCACCAGCCCCAGTCCGGAATTCTGAATACCGGTTTCGATAGTAAGAGTACGACGATCTTCTCGAGAAGTCTTGAACATGGTGCCGACACCGTAACCGATACTTAGTGCCAGTGCATTGTGAATCAATACTATGAAGAAAATGTACCAGATGTACTGGAGAAAGAGCTGCAAGTTATTTCCAAATGCGAGGACTACCATCAATATAAAAAATAGGATGGAAAACACCTGCATCGGCTTTTTCAGCTTCTCAGACACTTTGGGAAGGAACTTATTGGTCAGAAGGCCGAGTATCAAGGGTATGCCGAGCAGGATGAATACCGTAATCATTACATCCGAAATGGGCACTTCGAGAGGTTGCAGGGCCCCTGCTGCCTGCTTGTTGAGATATCTTACATAAAGTCCACCCCATAGCGCAAAGTTGCCGGGAGTGGTAAGTGGTGCAAGAGAGGTGCTGATGGCCGTCAGCGAGATTGAAAGCTCGGCGTTAGCTTTTGACAGCTGTGACATGAAGTTGGAAATGTTGCCTCCCGGGCAGGCGGCCACCAGTATCATGCCCATAGCTACCATTGGTGTAATGTGATTGTTGAACAGAAGTACGAGCAGAAATGTAAATGCAGGTAACAGTACTATCTGACAAATGGCTCCCAGAATCACCGATTTGGGCTTTTTGAAAACCTCTTTAAACATTGAAGGCTTGATGCCAAGCGCTACACCGTACATTACAAATGCGAGTACGATATTGATCATATCCATTCCCGCTTTGGAAAAATTAATCTTGACCGGGTCAAGATTTAATAGCTGTTCATACATACCCTTCGCAGTTAAATAAAATGCAAGTTAGTAAAAAATGGATAATAATCGTTATTTTTGCACAGCAAAACCTTTATTCGGATGTCCTACACCATAATGTTCTATAACCTCGAGAATCTGTACGACACTTTCGACGATCCAAATAAACAGGACGAAGAATTTACCCCTTCCAGCCCCAAAAGATGGACAACGCAGAAGTATCAGAAGAAGCTTGAGAATCTTGCAGAAGTTATTTCGACAGTCTCCAATGCGCACGGAGGATTTCCTGTGGTTATAGGTGTCTCCGAAGTGGAAAACATGGCGGTTATGCAGGATCTGGCTGACCAGAGACGTATTCGCACCGCCCGATACAGATGTGTACATTATGAGTCAAATGACATTCGCGGTGTAGATGTTGGGCTTTTTTACCGTCCTGACAAGTTTAAGATTGAGGATAGCTGCCCTGTGAAGCTGGTGTTGAGGAGTGGTCGTGAATATGTTGGCCGTGATATACTTTGTGTCTGGGGTAAGATTGATGGAGAGATGTTTTGTTTTTATGTTTGTCATCTCCTTTCGAGGAGGACTGGTGTTAAAAACTCTGCAGGTTTTAGACGTGCCGGTACGGAAACGATTTACAACCACGCATTAGAGATGCGTGAAAAGTATCCGGGTATCAAGATTGTGGTGATGGGCGATATGAACGACTCGCCTTCCGACGAATCCCTGGCGCTGCTGCTCAGAGCAAAGAAAAAGATCTCTCAGGTAGGTGAGGATGATTATTTCAATCCATTTTGGGTTTTACATGACGATGGATTTGGTACCAGCGTCCATAATCATCGCTGGACTCTCTTCGACAACATTATCGTCAGTCCCAACTTGCTCGAGACCTTTCCCGACTCTTCGGGCCTGAAACTTGTTAAGATGGATAAGAAGTATTATGGTGAAATTTTCAAGCGCAAATTTATGCTACAGAAAGGATGGCCAAAACGAAGTTATAATGGCAACAGCTTTCAGAACGGATACAGTGATCATCTCCCCGTACTGATCAAACTTGATAAAATAAACTCAAAAAACAATAACAATATCAATAACAATAATGAGCGAAATAAGAGACATAAATCTTTGGGAGAGCGGCAAACGCAAGATTGACTGGGTGAAGCAACATATGCCCATACTTAGCTCCATTGAAAAAGATTTTATTGAAGAAAAGCCCTTTCAAGGGATTAAAATAGCACTTTCAGTCCACCTCGAGGCTAAAACCGCCTATCTCTGTCTGGTTTTGGCAGGCGGTGGTGCGGAAATGTATGTCACGGGCAGCAATACCCTTTCGACACAGGATGATGTGGCAGCTGCGCTTGCAAAAGAGGGACTTAATGTTTTTGGATGGCATAATGCTTCTGAAGAGGAATATGAGCGTCACCTTTGCAGTGTGTTGGAGTGCGGTCCCAACATCATAATTGATGATGGGGGCGATTTGACACACCTGATGCATACCAAGTATGCCCACTTGATTGACAATGTGATCGGAGGTTGTGAGGAGACCACTACCGGTATCAATCGTCTGATAAGGATGGCTCAGACCGACACCCTCAAATATCCGATGGTGATGGTTAATAATGCTAATTGCAAATATCTTTTCGACAACAGATATGGTACCGGCCAATCCGTTTGGGATGGTATCAACACTACGACCAATCTAATAGTTGCCGGTAAAAATGTAGTGGTGGCAGGCTACGGGTGGTGCGGTAAAGGTGTTGCAATGCGCGCAAAGGGACTTGGAGCTTCGGTCATCGTCACAGAGGTGGAGCCGGTAAAGGCTCTGGAAGCGGTAATGGATGGATTTAAGGTTATGAAAATGGAGGATGCAGCTCCCATTGGCGACCTTTTCATCACAGTCACCGGTTGTAAGGATGTTATTACAACTTCTCATTTCGAGAAGATGAAAGATGGTGCAGTCTGTTGCAATGCAGGCCATTTTGATTGCGAGGTTTCGGTTACGGAGCTTGCCGGGATGGCTGTGGAGAGTTTTGAGGCCCGTAATAATATCATCGGTTACAAGTTGGCGGACGGTCGCCGTATCTATGTGATAGCTGAGGGGAAATTGGTCAATCTGGCTGCGGGAGATGGACATCCGGCAGAGATTATGGATATGAGTTTTGCCATTCAGGCGCTCAGCGCAAGGTATCTGGTAAAGAGTCGCGGTAAATTGCCTGCCTCCATCGTGATAGTTCCTGAAGAAATTGATAACTACGTAGCAGTCAAGAAGCTTAAGAGCATGGGAGTTGAGATAGATGTGCTTTCAGCTGAGCAGAAAGCCTATCTTGGTTTATGAGATGGAGAAAGAATATGGAGCAGAGAAAGTATAAGCATTTGATTTTTGATATAGACGGCACGTTGCTCGATACCGAAAAGACCGGTGTCCTCTCTTTGCAGAAAACTGTTAAAGAGTTGATGGGCAAGGATATGAGCTACGATGAGCTCTATCCCTATTTTGGGATTCCAACTGCTGTGGTGGTGGAACAAATGGATTTTGAGGATAAGGAATTGGCAACTCATCTCTGGGAGAAATATTTCCGGGAATTGATGTACCTGATCGTTCCCTTTGAGGGTGTCCCCGAAATGCTTCCGCGCCTTCGCGAAATGGGATTCATTCTTGGTCTTGTGACTTCCAGAAATAGATTTGAGTTCGATTTTGATTCCAATTTGTCGAAATGGAAAGATCTTTTCGATACAACTATTACTAGTGATGACTCAGAACGCCACAAACCATTTCCGGATCCGCTTTTAACCTATATCTCTCAATCGGGTGCGGTGGCTAAGGAGTGCATTTATTTCGGAGACACGGAGCATGACTTCGAATGCGCCAAGGGGGCAGGAATTGATTTTGCCCTTGCTGATTGGCGCAACCGCGGTTTTCAAGGCATCCCGGCTAAGTATCGCTTTTCTAGCGTAGAGGAGATTGTGGCTATTAGCCGTTAGCCGTTTGCCGTTAGTTGTTTTTTTGTTTTTGTGGCTTTCCGGTCGGTGTTTTCTTAAAAAGAAAAAACGATAGTTGTTTGTTTATTTGAAATAAAAACATAATTTTGCTTTTCGATATATTATAACCATGGAAAATATGGGGTTATGATTAAACAAAAAGCGCAACATGAATATGACTAAGTTCTTGACTTTGGAACAAATGGATTTTCTAAAGTATTTGGAAGAGGAGGAAATTCAAATTTTCTCATTGGAGGATGCAAGGAAGTTCGATTTTGGAGGAAAGTTCACAAATGGATTGTTGGAAAATCTTACCAGGAAAGAGTTTCTCGTTCGAATTGAAAGAGGAAAATATTGTCGTGCCAATTTCCGTGACGAAAATGTAATTGGAACCTTTTTAGCTCAAAATGGCGCTGTGGCCTACTGGTCTGCTTTGAATTTACATGGGTTAACCGAACAATTCTCGAACAAGGTTTTTATACAAACCACGAAATTAAAAAAGGATGTTGAGTTTGCAGGAGTCAAATATCAATTTGTTAAAATATTACCCCAAAAAAGGATCGGAATTACTTTTAATGGTTATGGAAACTACAAGTACCCTATTACAGATGTAGAAAAAACCATAGTGGATTGCTTTGATTTGCCGCAGTATAGCGGCGGATTTGCAGAACTGATACGTGCATTTTATAATGCAAATTTGAATGCTGATAAATTGATTGAATATAGTATGGCTGTAAGTAACGTTGCTGCCGTAAAGAGAATGGGCTTTTTGGCAGAATTGTTCGAGAAAAAGCACTTGAATGGTTTTATCTCGTTTGCAAAATCAAAGGTAAATCGTAGCTATACGTTATTTGATACATTTGGTATAAAGAGGGGAGAAATAAGCAGCGATTGGCGCTTAAGACTGAATGTGTCTAAAGCTGACATTATGCAAATTGTTCAACATCAATATTGATATGATTACGAAGAAAGAGGTAAATAGTTTGGCTTTAAAGCATAAGGTTCGTACATCCACTATAGACAAAGATTGGGTTTTAGGGCATTTTATTGATGGAATTTTTTCTATTCCTGAATGTAGGGATGCTTTGATTTTCAAGGGAGGAACTTGTCTGAAAAAATGTCGTTTTCCTAATTATCGTTTTTCAGAAGATCTTGATTTTACAGCGACAGATGAAAACTTTGTATTTGACTTGAAAATGCTCAAACAGGTAGTATCGTTGATAACTGAAAGAACAGGAATACCTACCTATATCCAATCACTTGAAAACCTGATGTTTAATGACCAATTAGCAGGATTTTCTGCAAAAGTAAGTTATTGGGGAGCAGAACATGGTAAAAACAAACAACTACCCGCTCCGGAGCGTTGGTTGACCAGTATAAAGATTGAGGTAATATTATATGAAAAAATGGTGTTCGAGCCAGAATTTGCGACAGTTATCCATAATTTTAGCGATAAGCTAACTGAAAACGCACAAAACATCCCGATATATAGTATTCACGAAGTATTATCTGAAAAAATCAGGGCTCTCATACAACGTTCATATAGTGCGCCGAGAGATTATTTTGATATTTGGTATCTGAGTCAAAATGCCAATAATATTGATTGGAAAGAAGTTGTAAGAGGATTTTACGAAAAAATCAGATATAAAAATTTATCATTTTCAGGAACTGATGAATTAATTAACGCTGCAAATGACAATATTTTGAAATCAGCTTGGAAAAACAGCTTAGAGCATCAGGTGGAGTCAGGAACACTCCCACGATATGAAACAGTTAGGGATTATTTAAAAGTCTTATTCAGTACGATATTTGTCTAAACATAGCACAAATAAGAGATGCTCCTCTAAAAGTGCCGTTAGCCGTTTTCTTTGTTTTTGTGGTGTTTTAATCGGTGTTTTTGCGGTAGTCTTTGATGTTTTTACCCGTTTTTATTTCTTTATTGACGAAAACCTCAAAATATTTGGTTTTTCGTCAATAAACCTATACGAATCTCAGAAGTTCCGCGCACCCCGCACCCCGCAACATGCAACTCGCAACACGTATCCCGCATCCCCTATTTACTTACCATTATATCCAAAATCATATCGTCAGTTGCCTGCATACCGACAGATCCGATACGTCCGAGATTGGCGATAGTCTTTTCTATATCTTCTTCAATAATACCATCGTTGGAGGATATTGAGATACCGTCAAGCGCGAGCACTGCAGATTGTAGCGCACAAGCCACTCCTGAGGCCACTTTAAGGGCGCAACCCACCTTGGCTCCATCGCATACCATACCGGTAATGTTGCCTATCATATTTTTTATAGCAGCACAGATCTGCTCGTAACCTCCATTGCGCATATAGACAATGCCGCTTGCTGAGCCAGTAGAGGCAATAACGCATCCACACAGGGCTGAGAGTTTTCCCAGATGTCCCTTGATGTGAATAGCCACCAGGTGACTTATGACCAGTGCTCTTGCCAATTCTTCACGACTGGCACCGATTTTTTCTGCTATGGCAATAACCGGGACTGTGGCCGTAATACCCTGATTACCACTACCGGAGTTGCTCATGGCCGGAAGAGCACAGCCCGCCATCCTCGCATCAGAGGCTGCTGCTGTATAAGCCATCGCGTAGGTGAGATGATTGTCTCCAAAAACAGAGCGGTTTTCCGGTGCCAGAAGCCTCCTGCCTACCTGAAGTCCGTATTCCTTGCAAAGCCCTTCATTTACGAGAGCCTTATTGAGAGTGACGGAATCCATAATAAATTCCAGCTCCTCAAATGGGGTATGGGTGGCAAAATCGAGTATTTGTTCAATAGTGATTTTTCTTGCAAAATCAGGTTCAATCAAGTTGCCTGTGGAGTTATCATTACCGCTTTTTTCGATAGAACTGATGATCTTACCGTCTATTTCTTCACACACGATGGAGTCGTGACTGCCGCTTATGATAGCAAGTGCTTTGTGACTCTCTTTGCCACGGGAAGAACGGGCTTCTGCGGAGACATAGAGCTTCTCCCCGGTCTCTGCAAGTGAAATTGTTACGCATCCTGCAGATACCATTTCCCGTGCCCGGGCAAGGCTCTCTTCATCCACCTCTTTGAGTACTTCAAGGCAATATGCTGAATTGCCGCAAGTGCATCCCAATGCTGCTGCTATGTGAAGTCCTACCATACCATTGGTTCCGGGGATTCCCACGCCCATACCATTTTTAAGGATATTTCCGCTAACTTTGACATCTATATGGTCAGGTTCCTGAGAAATACTCCTCAGAAGCTCGCAACTGCGGGCCACCGCTAGGGCCACCGCTATGGGCTCCGTACATCCCAGAGCCGGCTTAACTTCCTGCTTAAGTAGTGCTATAAATTTGTTCTTCATATTCTTAGGTAAAAAGGGGCGACCTTATTGCCACCCCTTCGGATATAGTGTTTAAGATTAAAGACCTCTAACTCTCCTCTTGTACTCGCTTATACATGCATCAAGACGCTCTTGAGCCGTGGTATCGCCGGGCACGTTGTGAGAGGGGTGAATAAAGAGCTTTTCACCGCGATCCGCAAGAATCTCGGCAACGGTACAGATGGTCATCCATACTGTTGTAACGAATGCAACTGTGGAGATGGGACCAATCTTATCCCGGTGGTTTTTGAGATCAACCGATGCATCGATGAGAGGGCAGCAGGTGTCCACCACATAGTCGGCGATCTGGAAGAGGTTTTTGCCGCCGGAATGACGGGGAATCTTGTTGCCTGTCTGCTCAGCCGAGCCAAATGCAATGACCTTCATTCCGAGCCTCTTTGCCTCAAGGGCCACGTCTATATTAACTGCGTTGATGCCGGTATGTGAGAAGAGCCAGAGGACATCCTTTTCATCGAAATTCCAGCCCTTCATAATGGCCTTACCATAGCCTTCGGTCCTTTCGAGGAAGAGGAATTGGTCAATACCCATCTCACCGGTGATATGGGTGAAAAATGTAAGGGGAAGCTCGCACAGGGGATGAAATCCTACAAAGCCGCCGATGCGGGGATACATCTCCTCTATCGGGAGAGTGGCGTGACCACAACCAAAGGTGTGGACCCAGCGACCTGCCTGGATGGTGTCTGCCATTACTTCTG
>JGI24707J26582_10003815_pt1 | contig 10681 bp, 6 predicted proteins | sample BioPla1DNA1_FD_26582 | JGI IMG/M metagenome (IMG submission 26582) | reverse complement strand
TTATATAATAATTTTTCCCTGTCTGACGCACTAAACCATGCAGTTCCAACAATAGCAACTGCTCCATCAATGTATCTATAGGCAGTTTGGTCTGCATGGCAATTTCTTCTAAATGTTTGGGTTCTAAACTTAAACAAGCATACACTATTTTTCCCTTTGTTTCAAGTTNATTATTATTTTTTTTGAAATTATCTGTCTTTTCTAAATATTTTGGAATAAAATCTTCTAATATATCACCTGGACTTGTAACTAGTTTTGCTCCCATTTTTATTAGATTATTACAACCTTCACTCAAGCGATCCGTGGCCCTTCCTGGTAAAGCATAGACATTCTTTCCTTGATCCAATCCCATATCAACAGTTATTAAGGATCCACTTTTTTCTTTGGCTTCTATTACTAATATTCCGTCACTTAAACCGCTGATGATTCGATTTCTCATGGGAAAATGATAGGCAAGTGGTGCTGTTTTAGGAGGATACTCTGAAATGATTCCTCCCTTTTCCTGCATCTTCATGTACCATTTAAAATTTTCTCTAGGGTAACAAATATCAACTCCACAACCTAAGATGGCATAGGTGTTTCCGTCAACCGATAAAGCTCCTTGGTGAGCATAGGTATCAATTCCCCTAGCCAGTCCACTTATGACTGTGATTCCTCTGGCCGCCACTTCACTGGATAAATATCTAGCCATTTCTCTTCCATAGGGTGAACACTCTCTAGAACCAACAATGGCAATGGATTTCCTTTTGTCATCATACAAGTTTCCTTTCATATAAAGAGCAAAGGGAGCTCCATAGATTTCTTTTAATTTTTTTGGATATCGGTTATCCTCCTTCGAAACAAAATATATGCCGTCCTTCTCCAGTTTAGCATAGTTATCCTTGATTTTCTCCTTATCTCTGCTTTTTATGATTGAATCGACATCCGTANATGAAAANTTCTTGTATCCTGCTTCTTTTACGATTTCTTGAAATTTCTCTAATTCTTGCTTGGAAGCATGAAAAACCCCTTGTGNACTTTCAAAGTANTGTAATAANAGTTCTATTTTCTTAGGTCCTATGTTGGGAATATTACTGATCCAATAATTATACTGCTCCTGATTCATATGTATATTCATCTCCTATTTAATCTTGCACTGAATATTTTTCCTATCGATCTGTTTTTATAGATCAATTTGCACCATAAGCTTTGCATCCAAAACCTTATATAGAATTTATTCCCCCCAATATTTTTGATCTAGATTCCGGTAACAAATAGCCTCACTAAGATGCTTGACACCAATTGTTTCGCATCCTTCTAAATCCGCAATGGTTCTTGCTACTTTTAATATTCTGTGATAAGCCCTGGCACTTAGATTCATCTTTATAAATGCTTGCTCTAATATACTCTGCTCCTTCGATCCTAATTTGCAATATTTTTTAATAGTTTTGGGGGTTAATTGAGAATTGAAAAATATATTTTGATTTTGATAACGTTCTAATTGAATTTTTCTAGCCCTCTGGACTCGCTTTCTTATCTCCGAAGACTTCTCCTCCTGCACCTTACCCTCTAGATCCTGATAATTAATCCTTAAGGCTTCAATACAGAGGTCAAATCGATCCAGTAAAGGTTGAGAAATCTTTCCTAGGTATCGCTTTACCTGATTTAGGGTACAATGACAAATGTTTCTGTCTGGATAGTAGCCGCAATTACAAGGGTTCATGGAAGCTACCATCATGAAACCCGCTGGATAACGATAACTAGCATTTAACCTGGCGATGGTTACCGATTTTTCCTCCAAGGGCTGGCGCAAAACCTCAAGGGTATTTTTCTGAAATTCAGGAAGCTCGTCCAAGAATAGAACCCCAAGATGAGCAAGACTAATCTCCCCCGGTTTTGGTATCATCCCACCTCCAACCAGAGCTGTTTGAGTGATGGAGTGATGGGGAGAACGAAAGGGTCTTTTGGATATTAGCCCTTTTGCATCCATCAAGCCTGCTATACTATATATCTTTGAAATCTCCATGCTTTCCTCGAAGCTTAGTTCTGGCATTATGGATGGAATCCGTTTTGCCAGCATGGTTTTCCCTGAGCCTGGCGGGCCGATCATAAGGATATTATGCATTCCAGATACTGCAATTTCTATGGCTCTTTTGGCTGCCTTTTGACCAGAAACTTCTGAAAAATCCAGTTCATCTTCCCATTGTTTTGTNAATAATTGATTAACATCCACAAATTCAGGCTGAAACTCCCCTTTTCCGTTTAAGAGTTCCACAGCCTGGTTTAAATTTTCTACACCATAGGTTTCTATCCCCGCAACCACGGCACCTTCTTTGGCATTTTCCATGGGAACAATGCATTTGCCAAACCCCTGCTGCTGGGCAGCATAAACAATGGGTAAAACTCCATTTACCCGACGAATGGTTCCATTTAAGCTAAGTTCTCCAGCAATAAGAACATTTTTTAGGTTTTCCTCTGGAATATAACCGAAGGCTGCAAGAATCGCAATTGCAACCGGAAGATCAAAGGCAGTTCCTTCTTTTCGGATATCTGCCGGAGATAGATTGACCGTAAGACGTTTTGCTGGGAGTTGATAGCCGGAATTCTTCAAGGCAATCTTAACCCTTTCTCTGGCTTCCTTCACTTCGGAACCCAAATATCCCACCATATCAAATATGGGTAAACCGTCACTAACATCAGCCTCCACAGACACAATCAGACCATCAATGCCGTGAATAGCTGCACTGAATGCTTTGCTAAACATATAAGAATTCTTCTCCTTCCACACTCTCCCCTGGAAGGAATCATTTGCTTATGGCTAGTATATCAAAAGGGAAAAATATTGGCAAGAAAATTTNCCCATTTGTTTCTATTCCATATCATATCAATAATCGACTTCCCTCTTTTGTTAAATGTTAAGAACCAGAAAAAATCATTGCCTTAAGTATTGCCATAAGTATTGCCTTAAGCATCGCCTTAAGTATTGTTTTGAGTATTGCCTTAAGTATTGCCATAAGTATAGTACTTCATTCTTTATTCATAAAGTAGAAGTCAAACAAAGACAATCAAATTAAGTGTCACATTCCCCCTAGCCGCATATAATAAATCAAGAAATGATATAGGTGATATTATGCGAATTTGTGAGCTTCGCGAAAAAGAGGTTATTAATTGCAGGGATTGCGAACGCCTAGGTTATGTTGGAGATATTGAATTTGATATTTGCACCGGTCTAATAACCCATATTATTGTTCCAGGCCCATGTAAAATATGGGGGATTTTAGGAAGGGATCATGAATATGTGATTAGTCGTTGTAATATTAAGCAAATCGGTGTGGATATTATTTTAGTGGATGTGGATGCAGAAAAATGTTTGGTAAAATGTATTTAAATTTGTAATTTTTAAAATATGATAAGAATTGTTGTTTTTTGTAATTTTAAGCTTGACCGATTTAAGAATATTCACTATAATTAAGGTGTATCAAATCCTAAATTGCAGAAATATGTTGGGGAGAGTATACGGATTATAAATTAGGAGGATTACTAATGAAATGCCCTTTTTGTGGTAATGATAATACCAAAGTAATTGATTCCAGACCATCTGACGAGAACAATTCCATCCGCAGAAGAAGGCAATGTGATGAATGTAATCGAAGATTTACTACATATGAAAAGGTGGAAGCAATTCCTCTTGTTGTAATTAAGAAGGATAATAATCGAGAATCTTATGATCGTTCTAAAATCGAGGCTGGAGTATTTCGTTCCTGTCATAAGAGGCCAATTTCCGTTGACCAGATAACAAAACTGGTGGATGAAGTTGAAACTCAGATTTTCAATCGTGAAGACAAGGAAATTCCCAGTCATATCATAGGTGAAATCCTAATGGATAAATTAAAAGATTTGGATCCGGTAGCATATGTAAGATTTGCATCGGTATACCGTGAATTTAAAGATATTAATACCTTTATGGATGAACTGAAAAAGATAATGAATCAGAATGATATGGTATAAATCAATTACAATTGATTGATTATATAGCGAACTACCTATTGGGAACCGGAGAAACCCCCGCTTATTCTCCGGTTCTTTTTTATTATAAAAAATATTTCTTTTAAGCATATTCTATAGATATTGTATTCTACTAATTAAGCATGAAATCCCCTTCAAATTCTACATGCCCTCCAATATAGTTTGGTGCTTCCATACTAATTCCCAATCGGCCAGGCTTTAAATATGTAAAAACCCCCATGGTATTTTCACTTCCGATTTGATCTGCAGCCATAAACCCCTGAAACAAAGCCTCATCTGAAATTTGATTAAAATAATCCCGGATTGCTAGGTTCACTTCCTCATTACTCTCTTCCAGGGGAATGAATTCCCACTGTCGAAACTGATTGATGAATTCTTGATTTACATTAACAATATCCGACAATCGAATTCTCCTATCTTTATATAAATCGATATTGGTTGTATAGACTAACTCACTTGGATAGGGGGAATAGGGATTAAAATAAGAAGCCTTGTAAAATATACTTAAATAACGATCATTTAAAAGATGACTTTCATATACTAGACGAAGAGTTATTTGTCCTACTAGATCCGGCTCTAATTCCGGGAAAGGCCTGTAGGAATATAACTCAATGATCTGATTCATATCTTGTATAATAATTTGATTCCATAAATTGATTTTTTCTATAGTACTCCCAGATACTATTTGGGGGTAATGGATTTCAAAACCATTTTCTCGAAAAACCAGACTTTCCATTCTTATTAAACTTTGCATCAAATAACACCATCCTTTGGAAATATAGATAAGTTAAAAGAGCGCATTCCCTTTATTCTTACATTGATTGGGATATCAAAGAAGATTTGACATTCAATCTTTATAAAAGTATATGCGCTCTTTTCATATGCTTATTCCTTATTCATAACTATCCCAAAGGCTGCGTACCCGAAGTTTTTCTTCTAACTCCTTGCAACTAGAAATCATTTTACCCCTAATATCGGATTTCTCTAATCGTATTACTTTTAAATCCTCACCGGTGATATGAAAATAGTTATCTTCAAATATGGCATCACTCTCTTCAAAGTCCAATTCCACAAAGCAGGCAAGAGATTTTGCCATTAATTCGATTCGATACTGTTCCTCTTCTTCTATGACAGTATATGTTATCTTAGGATTTTTCAGTGACAAATGTTTGAAAGGAACAAATGTGGTCAACTCTGTACTTAGATAGCCAGAATCATCATAGAAAACTGCTTCCACATACACCTTTTCCTCTTGTCCTAAAATTTCTTGACTAAAATCAATTTCTCCAAGTTTCATGGCTTCTAGGGCTCCTATAGTGCCTTCCATGGTTTGGGAAGAGATCAGCTCAAAATCCATGGTTTTTAAGGATATCTCAACCTTTGCCCTAGTCTTTTCCATGCTTTCATTCTGAATATGGAATTCCACAAGATTCCCTCGTTTCACAAGACTTCCTGCAACTGGAGCATAGAATTTTTTGGCCATGTAATGAAGGGCTTTCCATCTACCGTAGTAGTCTATACTGGACCAAGAAGCTACTGGCCAACTATCATTGAGCTGCCAATAAAGAGCCCCCATACAGCGTCCTCGATTTCTTCTCCAGTGCTCTACCCCAAACTTAATGGCAATCCCTTGGAGAACTTGACTTACATAAAGTAGGCTTTCAAAATCCTTGGGATATAAAAAGTTTTCAGATAAATAGTATAGGATTTTTCCGTTAGCAGCCTCATTTTTTTGATGGCTTTCCATCACCTTGGAGAAAATATTACGGTCTTCTTCCACGGTATAGGATTTGACAGTTTTTATGGATGGGAAGGATTGAAATCCAAACTCCGAACAAAAACGAAAATAATAGTTCTGATAATCTTCAAAAGGTTTTTGCCCATGCCATACTTCCCAATAATGAACATCTCCACGATTTTCATCATCTGGATGATCAAAACAGCCTCCAGAGGATGGGGAGGATGGCCAGTAAAAGGTTTCACTGTCATTTTCTTTTACAATTTTGGGAATTACATATTCAAATTGCTTAATGTAATCCGCTTTTAGATAAGGAGAATGTTCTTTAAATCCACCCCAATTATGCCATGCAGACTCAATCTCATTATTACCACACCAGAGTCCAAGACAAGCATGGTGCCGAAATCTTCGGACATTGTCCCTTATTTCTTCAACAACATTATCTTCAAATTCTTTGTTAAAATCATAAATATTGCATGCAAACATGAAATCCTGCCATACAATCAAACCATATTGATCACACAAATCATAGAAATAATCACTGGGGTAGTAGCCACCTCCCCAAATACGAAGGCAATTATAATTTGCCCGAATACAAGAATCAATGAGATAAGAGATTCTTTCATGGGAAATGTGTGGGTAGATGGTATCTTCCGGTATATAATTTGCACCCTTGGCAAATATTTTTACACCATTCACCATAAAGGCAAACTCTCTGCCCCACTCATCTTTTTCTTGACTGATGGTTAAGGTACGAAGACCAATCCGGTATCCTTTGCTATCACATTGATAACCCTCATTCATCAAACGTACTTCTAATTGATAGAGAGGCTGATCTCCATATCCCCTAGGCCACCAAAGTTTCGGATGTTCTACCCGAAGGGTAGAAATATCCCGTTTGCTATAGATTTGTTTTTCTTGCTTTATTACCTTCCCCTGAGGATAGGTTAATTGGAATTCCAAGGAATAACTTCCTTTGGTCAATTCTTCAGTAGCAGTATTAATTAACAAGTCTACATGATTCTTACTGTGGATTTGAATAATTTCAACATCCTTAATTCTTGCATTAGAAAATCCGATGATTTCAATATCCCGCCAGATTCCGCAATCCGGTATCTGGGCTCCCCAGTCCCATCCAAACATACAATGGGCCTTTCTTAGATAATGATTTCCTGCCATGCCACCACTGGGAATAATGCGGATTTCTTTTCCTTCTTCTGGCTCATAGTTTTCAATATATTGAATCGGTGATCGAAAAATAATTCTAATCTGGTTTTGACCTTCATGGAGCAGATGCTTACAATCCAATCTCCAAGTACGATGCATATTATTGGTTTTTGCTAACAAAACATCATTGATATAAATTTCAGCTAGAGTATCCAATCCGTAACAGACTAGCTCTATTTTTTTCATTTCATACAGTTCTCTAGGTACATTAAAATCCCTGCAAAATTCGTAGTCAAGGCGAAAACGTTCTCTAGTTTTATATTCATTTAATCTCCAGAAAGGATCTTCAATCCGATCATTCGCTAATAAAGTAGACATTACAGAACCGGGAACGATAGCTGGAAGCAAATGTTTTCCATTCAGTTCCCTCATTTTCCAAGAACCATTCAATGATAATTTTTGCATCTACCTTCTCCTTCTCTTATGCTTGTTTCACAATAAGGTCTATACTATTATAGTTATCAAATTTCTAAAAATTATGAAAGCATAGCCCCCTTGTTATTTCTTTAGTTCCTCTTACTATTTTCTTAGCTCCACTGGATTATTCTTTGTTTCACTGGATTATCCTTAGTTCTACTGGATTATTCTTAGTTCCTTATTTATCCTTGGTTCCACTGGATTATCCTTGGTTCCTTTTGTTATTTCTTTTTTTCCTCTTGTTTCTTCCTTAGTTCCTCTTGTTTTTGCCTTAATACCATCTGTAAAATTCCACCATGACGATAATAGTCCACGTCCACCATAGAATCAAATCGAACCAATGCTTTAAATTCTTTGGATACCCCCTCTTTGTTTGTAGCGGTCACCACAACAATGTCATGGGGATTCACCTTGTCATCCAAGGATATATCAATAAACTCTTCTCCTGTCAAAGATAAGCTGTCTGCATTTTCCCCTTCCATAAATTGTAACGGAAGAATCCCCATCATTACCAGATTGGATCGATGGATTCTTTCATAGCTTTCTGCAATTACTGCTTTTACCCCAAGAAGGCTAGGACCTTTGGCAGCCCAGTCTCTGGAGGATCCCATACCATAATCCTTACCAGCAAGGACAACTAATCCAGTACCCTCTTCTTTATATTTCATACAGGCATCATAAATGGGCATAATCTCATCACTTGGCCAATGTTTTGTATAGCCTCCTTCTGTACCCGAAGCAATTTGGTTACGAATTCGGATATTAGCAAAGGTTCCCCTCATCATAACCTCATGGTTCCCCCTTCTAGATCCGTAGGTGTTAAAATCTTTTACTTCAATTCCATGTTCCATTAAATATTTTCCAGCGGGAGTATTTTTCCCTATGGCACCAGCCGGTGAAATATGATCTGTTGTCACTGAGTCCCCAAACTTAGCCAGTACTCTTAAGCCTGTTAAAGAAGCAATTGGTTCTAAATCCATGCTTAAATCATCAAAAAATGGAGGGTTCTGAATGTAGGTAGAAGTCTTATCAAAGCGATAAAGCTTTTCATTCCCTGCTTCGATTGCATTCCATAATTCATTGTTTTCGTAAACTGTCTCATATTCTTTACGGAACAATTCGGGAGATACGCTTTGTTCCATGGACTTTGCCACTTCCTCCCAGCTTGGCCAGATATCTTTAAAATAAACTGGATTCCCCTCAGGATCCTTACCAATAGGTTCCTTTACAAGGTCAATATCCACAGTTCCAGCCAGGGCATAGGCCACTACTAGAGGTGGAGAAGCTAAATAATTGGCTTTAACCAAGGAATGTATGCGGCCTTCAAAGTTACGATTTCCAGATAAAACAGAGGTTACCAAAAGATCCTTATCGGTAATCGCAGAACTAATTTCTGGTAATAAAGGTCCTGAGTTACCAATGCAAGTAGCACATCCATATCCCACTACCTGAAAGCCTAGTTGATCCAAGTAGGGCATTAACCCAGCCTTCTCCAAGTAAGCTGTAACCACTTTTGATCCAGGAGCTAAGGATGTTTTAACATGAGCAGGTACCGATAAGCCTTTTTCCACAGCCTTTTTAGCAAGCAATCCAGCCCCTAGCATAACGGAAGGATTGGAAGTATTGGTACAGGAAGTTATGGAAGCAATGGCAATCGCTCCGGTTGACATCGTACTTTTTCTTCCGTCTGGTAAAACTACTTGCGCACTCTTATTGATATCCTCTTTTGAAAGTCCATGGCCATGATTACCTTGAGGAGCTGTTAGGGATTCTTCAAAGGCCTCTTTCATTTTTCCTAGAGGTATTAAATCCTGAGGACGTTTCGGACCGGAAAGAGCAGTTTCCACAGTGGATAGATCCAGTTCAAGAACTTTCGTATAAACAGGCTCCAGTCCTTCTTCATAGAACATATGATTTAATTTTAAATACTTACGTATTAATTGGATTTTCTCCTCAGCTCGTCCCGTTAACTTTAGATAATCCAAGGAAACCTCATCCACAGGGAAATACCCACAGGTTGCACCATACTCAGGTGCCATATTGGCAATGGTAGCTCGATCAGCCAAAGATAGATGCTTAACGCCCTCACCAAAGTACTCTACAAACTTTCCAACTACACCGGTCTGACGAAGTAAATTAGTAATTCGAAGAGCCAGATCCGTTGCGGTAGAACCTGCTGGTAAACTTCCGGTCAAACGTACACCAATCACTTCTGGAATCGGGAAATAAGAAGGTTGTCCCAACATACCGGCTTCCGCTTCAATTCCTCCAACTCCCCAGCCCAGAACACCAAGACCATTAATCATGGTGGTATGAGAATCCGTTCCTACCAGGGTATCAGGATATACTACTACTTTGTCCCCCTCTTCCTTTTGCATCACTACCTGAGCCAAATATTCTAAGTTCACTTGATGAACAATACCAGTTGCAGGTGGCACTACCGTAAAATTATCAAAAGCTTTCTCAGCCCAGTTTAAAAACTGATATCTTTCCTTATTACGTTCAAATTCTAATTTCTTATTCCGTTCAATTGCTGTCCTATCACCGTAATAATCCACTTGAACCGAATGGTCTATGACAAGATCCACCTTAACCTCCGGGTTAATCATATCAATGAAGGACTCTTCCATACCGGAATATTTCCCTATGGCAGCCCTCATAGAGGCCAAATCAACCACTGCAGGCACACCAGTAAAGTCCTGAAGAATTACCCTGGCAGGCTTAAAGGGAACTTCAGCATCCTTCTGCTTAAAATCTTTCCACTCCGCTAAATTTTTTACATGTTCATCGGTAATCACATATCCATCCTCTTGTCTTAATAAGGACTCCAATAATATTTTTATGGAATAGGGTAACCTTAAAACATCATATCCCGCATCCTCTAAGGCTTCCAAACTATAATAATCGTATGTCTTACCATTCAATTCAAAACTTTTCCTAACATCCTCTTTCCACTGTTTTTTCATTCCATCACCTTCCATAGTTTATTCTCTTTATATCTATAGCAGAAAGCTTGTTACCTCCTTACAAAATTACTTGAAAGTAGTTTCACAAGAGAAACTCTTTCTTATTCTAAGTAAGTTAGATAAAACCCAGGTCTTACTTTATCAAAAAATTAAGATATTATTGTGTACCTCATGATACANTTTTAATTTACTAATAAGAATTTAGTCTACAATTAGAATTACTTAATACATCAAAAACCATCCTAGATTTTCATGTGTTTCATTCACCTTTAAAAATTATGTGAATCCTATATTACCTTTATTCCCTCAGAACGTCCAATTAATCTAT
>JGI24707J26582_10003812_pt1 | contig 10686 bp, 9 predicted proteins | sample BioPla1DNA1_FD_26582 | JGI IMG/M metagenome (IMG submission 26582) | reverse complement strand
CTTGGTGTTCAGCTATGTCTTTCCCACTACTAGGGCAGACTAGGGACTTTAACCCACTAGATTGCGCCCATGCTGGGCGCACATAAAAAGGACTTCCAATGATTTCATTGGAAGTTTTTTGCATTCTAATAGGAAAACATTGTCCCCTTTAGTCTACAAATGCTGAAAAATTCATATATTATTAACAGTACCTACTGATGTTAAGGGGGCAGTAATGAAAGGCAAGATCAAATCAACCCACAAGAAGTTCAAAAAAGAATCTATGAAACCTCTCTATAAAGAAATAGAATCAAAAACTAAAATAAATTCTTATCAAAGACGATCCTATCTGGAAGAACTATCTGAACATCTACATTTACCAGCCGATGTAATAGCAGGAGCACCCATCATCACCGCAACAGGGCGTAACGAAATCTGTTTGGAAAATTACAAAGGAATTATTGAATATAATGGAGATTTCATTAAGGTACAAACAAAAGCCTGTAGAATTTGTATTGAGGGGAAAGAATTGAATATTCTTTATTTCACGGAAGACGAAATGCGAATCACTGGATTTATCCATGCAATCTATTACCAATGATGGATATACTGATACCTTTGGAGGTTAAGAGATGTTAAGAAAACTGATAAACTGGTTTCGTGGATATTTAACAATACGTATACAGGGTACTTCACCGGAACGGTTTATTAATCTATGTTGTAACAAAAAAATATTTATCTGGAATTTAAGACGGATTGATCAGAATTATGAATTCAATATATCCATTAAAAATTTCAAAAAATTAAAACCGATTGTAAGAAAGACTCACTTGGTTCCTCGTATTGTAAAAAAGCATGGTTTCCCTTTCTATTCCCATCGATATCGAAAAAGAAAAGGATTTTTAATAGGAGTCATCCTCTGTGCCGTCTTACTATACATAATGTCTTTATATATCTGGGATATTAATGTTTATGGAGGTTCAAAATATACTCCGGAAGCCATGTTAAAATTCCTTAATCAAAACCAAATCTATACCGGTATCAAAAAAAAGAAGGTGAATTGTCAGGAAATCGAAGAAAGGATTCGATTGGAATACAAAGATATCGGTTGGGTTTCCGCTGAAATAAAAGGTACAAGGCTCAATATTAAAATAACAGAAACCAGTATGCCAGCACCTGCTATCATAGCGAGAGCTCCTAGCCATATTGTTGCTACCAAAGATGCCATCATTCGACGTATGGTTACCAGTAGTGGAACTCCTATGGTGAAAGTAGGAGATGTGGTGAAAAAAGGGGATATACTTGTTTCTGGAATTCTTACCATTAAAAGTGATTTTGATGAAATTTTGGACTTAAAACCTGTGATTGCCGATGCAGAAATTCTTTGTAAATCCTATTATGATTATAAGGATGTTTTCTCCATGGATTATATTAAAAAAATCTATACAGGAGATCAGATTACCCGCTATTATATGAGCTTGGGAAGGAAAAAAATATTTTTATATAAACCTAGTATTCGCTATGATAAATATGATATAATCGATAATGAAAATACTTTCCATATTACGGATAGTTATTACCTTCCTTTTCGCTATGGAACCGTAACCATTCGAGAATATATCGAACAAAAAAGAAGCTATTCACAGGAGGAAGCCATTTCCATAGCAAAAGAAAAATTAAAACGTTATTTTGATCAATTGAATGAAAATGGAGTTTTGATACTTGAAAATAATGTAACAATAACGATAGAGAATAACTCCTGTATCACTCAGGGAAGAATTATTGTTGAGGAACCTGCTTGGGAATATAAAACGATACAGGAAAGCGAGTGGAGGATCGAACAAACCGATGAGCATAATGGAGACAATAATTGACATACCTGCCGATCATGAAAGAAATATTTTTGGCCAATTTGATGCATTTGTTAAAATAATAGAGAAAACATTAAATGTAACCATCATTGCAAGAAATGATGAAATCAAGGTAATTGGTTCTGGAGATAATGTATCAAAAGCAAAGAATGTATTTATGCAGCTGTTAGAGTTGTCAAAAAGAGGCAATACCATAACCGAGCAAAGTGTTAATTATGCCATACATTTAAGTTTGGATAATAGAGAAAGCGAAATTGTAGAAATTGACAAGGATTTAATTTGTCATACCATTAATGGAAAACCAATCAAACCAAAAACAGTAGGTCAAAAATCTTATGTTGACATGATTCGTAAAAAAATGATCGTGTTTGGTATTGGCCCCGCAGGTACTGGTAAAACTTATTTAGCCATGGCCATGGGGATTACTGCATTTAAAAACGACGAAGTAAGTCGTATTATATTAACTCGACCTGCCATAGAAGCGGGAGAGAAGCTAGGTTTTTTACCAGGGGATTTACAGAGTAAGGTGGACCCCTATTTAAGACCCCTTTATGATGCCCTATATCAGATTATGGGACCGGATGCCTTATATAAAGAACACAGAAAAGGGATTGATCGAGGTGGCTCCTCTTGCTTACATGAGAGGTAGAACCTTGGATAATGCCTTTATCATATTGGATGAGGCTCAAAATACAACTCCTGCCCAGATGAAAATGTTCCTAACTAGAATTGGTTTTGGTTCCAAAGTAATCATCACAGGAGACTTGACCCAAAAGGATCTACCAACAGGAACAAAATCAGGGCTGGATATTGCCTTAAAAGTACTCAATAAAATCGATGATATCGGATTTTCCTATTTAACCAGCCAGGATGTTGTAAGACATCCTTTGGTACAAAAAATTGTAAAAGCCTATGATTCATACGAGGAAATGCAAAGACGAAGTACTAAAAAATCCGAGCAAACTAAAATCAAGCTTCGTAAAATGAATTTAAAATCTGAAAGGATCAAGAGTAATCGTTATGAAGGCAGGTAAAAGAATGATGGATCACGGTAACTCCGTGCATACAACACCTTCTACAACTGTAGAAACCAAAAACACAAGATGGTATCACCAAGTTCTCTTAAATGGCTTACCAATTTTTTCTATGGTTATCATGATCCTTCCAGGAATAATCCATCATATTCATGTAGTTGATATTATAAAGATAGGTATTCTGACCTTTATTTTAACTTCATCCACGGTATTTTATATTCGCTGGAATAAGGATCATATTCTTTATAGAAAATCATCCGAAGCTATCATAGGAATCAGTTACCTAATATCTCTTCTTTTCCTGGTATTGTTTCCGAGACAAGATATTTTATTATGGATGCTTGGTGGATTGATTGTATCCATGCTGATTGATAATAAATTAGGATTGTTGCTCCATTTTAATTTTTCCTTTATACTCAGCATATATCGATCCTTACGCCCAGAATTTTTAATCTTGTTTTTAATCCTGGGTGCCTTGATCTGCTTTTTATCTACATCTTTATGTAAGAAAGATACTATGATTTACGCATCCATTATTATTTTGTCTACACATATAACGTTATCCTTTGTTATCAATAATTTTCTGTTCTCCACTGAAACAGGCAATAACTATCTTATATCATTTTTCAGTGTTTTTATTGTACTTGTCATGGCTACTTTGATTTATCACATGGTTAGAAAATATATTTACAAAGATAATCAAAACTTGGAAACCATGAATTTCAATAGAGAAGCAGCTGTATCTGGTGATACTCTTGTTATAAGTGAAATAGAGGATGATAGGAGCAATATGGAAGAAGCTCCATATGCCATAGATACAAGGACAAGTTATGAATTATTGCTAAAGGAAGACAATGAATTGTTGTCCCGCTTGAAGGATTTCTCTTTAACCATTTATCAGCATGGATTGCAAATTGGCGATTTATCCAGCCGGGCAGCTAAGTTAATTGGAGCAGATGAAATGCTTGCCAAGGCCGGGGGACTTTATCATGAAATTGGTAAAATAAATGGTCCCAATTATATTGAGGAAGGACTAAAACTTGCAGAAGAATATAAATTTCCCAAGAAACTAATTGGAATCCTTCGTCAACACAACATCAAATATGACAAACCCACTTCTGTGGAGGCTGCTATTGTCATGCTATCGGACAATGTGGTATCAACCATTGAATACATAGAAAAATCCGGTGATTCCAAATATCCAACCAATAAAATCATCGATAATATTTTCCAAATGAGAATGGATAAGGGAACCTTTGATGATGCCGGATTATCCGTTAAGGATTTTAAGGAACTAAAAGCATTTTATATTGAAGAATTTTCAGATAGAAATTAAGAAAAACTAGTGGATAAAGGCGGTTATTAAAATGACAATTCATATAGAAAATGAATCAGAAGAAAGTTTAGAGTTTAATTATCAGGAAATCATCCAAAAAGTAGTAGAGGAATGTCTTGATTTTGAAGAATGTCCTTATGAAGCAGAAGTGAATATTCTGCTGACCAATAATGAGGAAATCCATCAAATCAATCGGGAATATCGAGATATCGATTCCCCCACGGATGTATTATCCTTTCCCAATATCGATTATGAATGTCCTGGAAATTTTTCAAATTTGGAAGTATCTACGGAGGCCTATTTTAATCCAGATACGGGAGAACTGTTCTTGGGAGATATCGTTATTTCTGTAGAAAAAGCCATATCTCAGGCTCAAGAATATGGGCATTCCCTAGAAAGGGAAATTGCATTTTTAGTCGCCCATAGCATGTTTCATTTGTTTGGCTACGATCATATGACAGAAGAAGAGCGTACTTTGATGGAGGACAAGCAAAGAAAGGTTTTAAATAACCTTAATATTTTAAGATAATATTATTAAATAATAATTTCATTAAATATATGATCCGTCATCACACTTAGGACTATGGACAGACTTTTGATACATTAATGTAGAGGGAATCGACTGTTCTGATTCTTGGGATATGGATACACCGATATCTTGATACACTAATGTAGAGGGAATCAACTGTTCTGATTCTTGGGATATGAATACAACGATATCTTGGACACGCCTAGGTCTTGGAAGAAAAATGTTAATAAAACAAAACTTGAAGAGGTATGGAATAGCATGAAACGAATTTCCTATTATCTGATTATAATTTTATCGATTTTTTTACTTATCGCTTGTAAAAATAAAGACAAGGATAAAGATCAGGAGGATAATGAAACAATTACAGAAGATTCCGATGATCGGACACCTTCCCCAACTCCCACAAAAAAACCAGAGGTTACCCCAACTGAGATACCGGAGGATGAGAACCGTGAAGGTGAAATGAGAAGTAATCTGACCGGTCAATGGGTACCCCTTGAGATAGGAAGCAAGCGTCCCTTAGCAATTCAATTTAATAATTTTAAAACAGTAAAAAATCAGTGGGGAATTGGACAGGCTGATATTCTATATGAAGCCATTACAGAGGGTGGAATTACTAGATTATTAGGAATTGGTGAAAACTTTACCGGTGATAAGATTGGCTCCATACGTAGTTCTCGCCATTATTTTGTTAGTATCGCTGATGAATATGATGCCATCTATGTTCATTATGGAAAAACGAAATACGCAAAATCCAAATTATCAAAATTGGATATGGATAACTTAGATGGAGAAACGGGAATTGGAACTGTCGTTTTCTATCGAGATAAATCCTTAAAGGCACCCCATAATGCATTTACCAGTTTGGATCGTATACAAAAGGGAATTAAGCAAAAAAAATATTCAACCGAACACCGTAAAGATTTTGAACCTCATTTTAACTTCTATAAAGAGGACACTGATCTAGATAGCAGTACGGTTGTCAATAAAATTACCATTGATTTTTCCAATTATACTACACCATACCTTGAATATAATGCAGAAGATAAGCTATACTATCGTTACCAATTTGGTGGTCCTCATAAGGATTCGGTAACTGGAGAACAGCTTACCTTTAAGAATATTTTAGTTCAATTTGTAAATGAGTATGATATCGACAAGAATGATTATCAAACCATTGATTGGGAAAATGCCAGTGGTTCTGCTTACTATATAACCAATGGTAAGATGGTTCCAGTCACTTGGAAGAAAAATGAAACAAAAAAATGGATGCGTTTTTATGATGAAGCTGGGAATGAACTTACCATAAATCCGGGAAAAACCTATATCGCTATATTCCCTGATCGAAGACCCAAAGATGTCATCCTGGAATAGACGTTTTTACAAATGAGTAACAAAGGATTAAAAGGAGAAGGATATGTCATCAAAAAAAAGTAATCATTTTTTAGTACAGGGGAGTATCCTAGCGGCCGCTTCCCTGATTGTCCGGCTCATCGGTTTATTTTATAGAATTCCTATGAACCGTATTATCGGGAATGAAGGCGCTGGCTATTATGCTGTAGCATTTGATGTTTACAACATCGCCTTAGTGCTTTCATCCTATAGTCTCCCGGTTGCCGTATCAAAATTGGTTGCCACTAGAGGAATTAATAAGGAGCATAAAAATGCTTATCGAGTCTTCCTATGTGCTATGGGTTTTGCCCTTGTAATCGGACTAATAGCATCATCCATAATCTTTTTTGGAGCAAGTTTTTTTGCAGGGAAATACCAAAATGCCATTCTACCCCTTAAAATATTAGCTCCTACCATTTTTATATTTTCCATTATGGGTGTTCTAAGGGGATATTTCCAAGGTAAGAATACCATGATACCAACGGCAATTTCTCAGGTAATTGAACAAATCGTAAATGCCCTTGTCAGTGTTGTAGCATCTTACATTTTGGTGAAAAACTTCTCTGCTTCCGAAAATGTCGCTTCCTATGGTGCGGCTGGAGGTACCCTGGGTACCTTGATCGGAGCCATGGTTGGCTTATGTTTTCTAATGTTTGTTTTCTTTATCTATCGACCTATTTTACATAAACAACTGAAAAACGATATGTCAACCCATCGAGAATCCTATAAAGATATATTTAAACTTTTAATTTTAACCATTGCACCCATTATCTTAAGCCAAACCGTTTATCATGTCAGCGGTGTCATTGATAACAATTTATTTGGTTATCTTATGTCAACAAAGGAGGTAACCGCTTTTGAATTGTCGGTTTTACCCAATGCTGTAAAGGGTGAGATCTATACCGAGGAGTATTATGGAACCCTACTGGGTATTTACAGTAATAAATACCGCTTATTAACCAATGTTCCTGTGGCAATTGCTTCTGCCATTGGTGCTGCCATGGTAACCAGTATCGCAGCAGCCAATGTTCGGGGCATGGAGGATTCTATCCGATCCAAAATCCATTCCTCAATCAAATTTAATATGATTATTGCTATTCCGTCCGCAGTGGGTATGGCTGTACTAGCTTCACCCATTTTACAATTATTATTTAATGACCGTTATCAGCTTTCGGCTAATTTCTTTTACCTTGGCTCCATTGCCATAGTATTTTATGCCTTATCAACGGTACAGTCCTCCATTCTGCAGGGTATTAATCGATTGAATACACCGGTAATCAATTCAGCAATATCCTTAGGAGTTCATATTATATTAGTTTACGTATTACTAAAGTTCACACCCCTTAATTCCTATGCCTTGGTGATTGGTAATGTTACCTTCCCATTAATGGTCAGTATTTTGAATTGGCTATCCATTGAAAAATACTTAAATTATAAGCAGGAACTATTAAAAACCTTTATCATTCCTACCATTAGTGCAGGATTAATGGGCATAGCTGCTTATTTAATCTATCAGGGTATGATGATTGTAACTGGAATCAATGCGATTGCCGTAATGGTCTCCATTGTTTTCGCAGTAGTGATTTATTTCATTTTACTAATCTTTATGAAGGGTATTGACGAGAGTGAAATCAGCTCCCTACCAAAAGGATACCTTTTAATTAAAATTTTTAAGAGGATACATTTGCTTTAATTGTATAAAAAAGTAAATTAATGAGAATACTATATGCCAAAGGAGTGGTTTCTAATGAAACTGAAAAAGGCATGTATATATCTCATTAGTTTAATGTGTCTTGCAGTAATGTTTACAGCATGCTATTACTTAAGTTACCTGCATGCTTTAAAAGAATTTAATCGAAATGCGATAGAAAGAAGCCAAGAATTCGCTAGACTTTTGAATTATCCAGAACCATCCCCCTCCCCAGAAGCAGGAGAGGACAATACCCTGGCTGTGGATAGACAGGCTTCTGAGATTATCCTTCCCTCGACTCGATATATTATAGAAATCTGTGACATGAAGACCAATACAACAGACATTCAAGAGTCAAATCCACCGGGATACCTAGTGGGACTTACCAGGGAAGAAGTCTTAGACTATCTAGAAAGTTATATGCAAGATATGACCTTATCCGAGCATAATAAGGGACTGATTTCCTATGAACTAGTCAGATTTTCAGAAGACGAAGTTACCATGAGGAAAACCTACAATGAGGATACCGTTCCCTTCCGTTTTTATGTGGTTGTAAAGGACGGATATGTTGTGGTTTATAATAGTGACCTAAAGAGCGTCTTTGATTACACAGGAATCGAAGCTGCAAAACTATCGGAAAAGGATCGAATCGCCCTAAGCAAGGGAATTTATATCAATAGCAAGGATGAGTTGTATGGGCTTTTAGAAAGTTTTACAAGCTAAGGTTTCATATGATTCATTCATTTTCTGATTCAAAGTAATGATTCACTATGATAACTTACATGAGTGATTTCGCTTTGATGATTTTACTTTGATATTTTCGCTTTTCTATGTATCAATTTTAATCTAGCTTTTTAAATTTTTAATTTTCAATTTTTACTAGTATTTTTTATTTTACTAGTACTATGATTTTACTAGTATTTTTGATTTTACTAGTATTTATGATTTTTCTAGTACTATAACTTTACTAGTACTAAATTTTTACTAGTACTTATGAAAAAACAATGTAATATGGAAGAAGAACAAGAGGAACTGATCTTAACTAGGTAAGTTCCTTTTTGTTATAGTAATTCCTATCTTAAGATAATTATTTCAATGTATCCCTTGAAAATATGCCTCTGTTAAAATATAATAGAACAAATATGATTGCAGACCTAGGAGGCTTTTTCATTGGATTATGATATTATCGTTGTAGGTGCTGGTGCGTCTGGTCTTATGTCAGCCATAGCTGCTGGAAGACTGGGAAAAAAAGTACTGGTAATTGATCAAAAAGACAAAGCGGGAAAGAAAATTTTAGCAACAGGAAATGGAAAGTGTAATTTTACAAATCTGTATCAAGCTCCTGACTGCTACCGATCCGATGACAGCGCTTTTGCCATGAAGGTGCTGTCTTGTTTTAATGTCGATCGAACCATTGAGTTTTTTGAAGAACTTGGTATCTATCCCAAGGAGAGGAATGGATATCTTTATCCAAACTCGGAACAAGCAGCCAGTGTCGTACAAGTATTATTATTAGAATGTAAGAGACTTGGTGTTCACTTTATATTTGAGGAAACTGTTATGAAAATAATAAAGCCTCACTATACCCTAATTACCCTAGATAAGGAAAATGGGAAAGAAAAGAAATATTACGGCAAAAAATTAATTCTTGCAACCGGTGGTTGTGCCTCTCCTAAATTAGGCTCCGATGGAAGCGGCTATACCTTGGCAAAAAGTTTAGGCCATACCATTATAAAACCCTTGCCCGCCCTGGTTTCCTTACGATCCCCAGACAAGTTCTGCAAAACAGCTTCCGGAGTACGTACCATGGCAAAAGTAGAAGCATATGGGAACCATAAACTTCTTGATAGGGAAGAAGGAGAGATTATTTTTACAGACTATGGTATCTCCGGTATCCCCATTATGCAATTAAGCCGTTTTGTTGCAAAAGCCCTGGATCAAGGACAAAAGGTCTATTTAAAACTNGATTTACTTACCAAAGCCAGTTATGAAGAAATCCTATCTATGCTTCAAAACCGCTGGAATCAAAATAAGAATAAAACCATGGAAGAATTGTTGATTGGTTTACTGAACAATAAACTGGCTTATGTGCTTATCAAGGAAGCTAGTTTAGATCCCATAAAACCGGGGAAAGAGATTAGTATAAAAGAAATCAAACTTCTAGCCAATAAAATAAAATCCTTCCAGGTGAATATTAAAGCCACCAATCCCTTTGATAATGCCCAGGTTAGTGCTGGTGGTGTATCAACCAAAGAAATCAATGAANAAACCATGGAATCTAAATTATCAAAGAATTTATATCTTTGTGGNGAACTGGTTGATGTGGATGGAACTTGCGGAGGATATAATCTGCAGTGGGCATGGAGTTCCGGTTATCTCGCTGGAATCTCTGCTGCGAAACCATAAATATAAACTGTAATCCCTGCTGCCTTACCCTAAATAAATATAAAAAAGAAATCTAAGATGATAAAATGGAACTCATTAAATGGAACTTAATTAATAGAACTGTTCATTGAGAACCTATTCATTTAAAACTTTTTAATATGGAACTTATTATATAGAACTGTTCATTGAGAACCTTTTTTTAGTTTTTTATATATAACTTTTTTAACAGAACTTAGATTAATGATCTGTAAATAATAGATAAGGAAAGATTAAGATGCTAAGAATTACTCAAATAAAACTTCCAATCAAACATACGGAGCAAGAACTTAGAAAAGCCATAGGGAAAGCATTGAAGATTTCTCCTGACCGGATTGAGGAATATCGAATAATTAAAAAATCCATCGATGCTAGAAAGAAAGAAGATATCAAATTTATATATACCATCGATCTTAAGGTTTCGGGGAAGAATA
>JGI24707J26582_10003809_pt1 | contig 10694 bp, 10 predicted proteins | sample BioPla1DNA1_FD_26582 | JGI IMG/M metagenome (IMG submission 26582) | reverse complement strand
TTACAGCAAGAGGTACAGAATATGATAAAGTTATTGGCCTTGATTTAGGTGCGGATGACTATATAGCAAAACCGTTCGGTATGATGGAACTTGTAGCAAGAGTAAGGGCAATGCTGCGCCGGACCAGCTTAAATTCGCCATCTGAAGTATTAAAAGAAGGGGAACTTGTTGTAGATCGACAAAAACACATAGTTACGGTAGATAATAAAAATATAACACTTACTCTGAAAGAATTCGAGCTGCTCTATTTACTAATGGCCAACCGCGGAGCTGTATTAACACGAGAACACATACTGGAATCAATATGGGATTACAGTTATGATGGCGGTACAAGAACGGTTGATGTTCATATAACAATGCTGCGACAGAAGCTCGGAGAGTACGGGAGTCTTATAGAAACTGTGAGAGGCGTTGGGTATCGATTTGGAGGTTTGTAACGTGACAAAGCGTGTATTCAGAAGCATCTTTTTAACCTCTCTGGCTGCTCTTATTCTGGCTTCGGCTTTTATTGTAATAACACTTTATAGAATATACGAAACCGACGCAGTGAATGAACTTAAAAGAGAAGCAGCTCATATTTCGGAAGCAATTAGGCAAAAGCAGTCCGAGTCGGAGTATTTGAAGCAAATCTACTCCAGTGACAGAATTACCTTAATTGCCGAAAACGGTGCAGTAATATACGATAACATGACAGATGCGTCTACAATGGGGAACCATGCCGACAGACCTGAAATTACAGAAGCGCTGATGACTGGTACAGGTGAAAGCCGCCGCTATTCGGATACACTGTCACAAATGACCATATACTATGCGCTGAAAACGTATGAAGGTAATGTGCTGCGCGTATCAAAAACTCAAAGCAGTGTGCTGGGGCTGTTGTGGGATGTACTGCCGATACTGCTCATTATATTGATAAGTACGACACTGTTGTCTTATCTTACTGCACGGTATATGGCAAAGCAGATAGTATCCCCAATAAACGCATTGAATCTTGATTCACCTTTTGAAAGCGATATTTACGACGAATTAAGCCCGCTGCTTACGCGTATAAATCAGCAGAATACATATATAAAAAAACAGATGCTGGAGATTACCAAAAAGCAACGTGAATTTAATACAGTGACGCAAAATATGCGTGAAGGACTGGTCCTGATATCTGCTAAAGGCAACATACTTTCCATAAATGAAAGCGCTGTTGAAATATTTCAGACCGACATTGAAAAGAGTATTGGCAGCCATTTACTATCCGTAAACCGATCTCTTACCATGCAAAGAGTTTTTGAGGGGGCATTAAACGGAATAAATACGGAAGCGCTTCTTACGATTAACGGCAGACATTATCAACTGTTGGGCAGTCCTGTAGTATCCAAAACCAGTGTGCTCGGGGCGGTGATACTGCTGCTTGATATCACTGACAAACACATTGCCGAACGAAGCCGAAGAGAATTCACTGCAAATGTATCCCATGAATTGAAAACACCGCTTACTTCTATACTGGGCTTTGCAGAGATTATGAAAGATGGTCTTACAAGACCTGAAGATATGCAGGATTTTGCAGGACGAATATATTATGAGGCAAGCGGGCTGCTTACTCTTATAGAAGATATACTCGAGCTGTCACAGCTTGATGAAAAGACAGAGCTGCCTGATAAAGAGCATGTTGACCTTTATTCTTTAGCAGAGAATGTTCTAAGCAGGCTTAAGCCGATAGCAGACAAGAAAGGGGTTAATCTTTCACTCCAGGGTGAAAAGATTGTAGTCACAGGATATAGGAAGACACTTGATGGAATGCTCTATAACTTATGTGATAATGCAATTAAATACAACATTTCAGGTGGTAGCGCCACCGTAAGAATAGCTTATAAGAACAACAAACCAGTAGTTACTGTAAGCGATACGGGCATAGGAATTCCGCCCGAACACCAGCCCCACGTGTTTGAACGATTTTATCGTGTAGATAAAAGCAGATCAAAGGAAATAGGCGGTACAGGACTCGGGCTCTCTATTGTAAAGCATGGCGCAATTCTGCACGGCATTTCTGTTGACATGCGAAGCGGGGAGAATGCAGGTACAACATTTACGCTTACTTTCCCAGTAACAGAAAAACCTCTGAATATTAATCATAAACAATAAACACCGCATATACATAAGAGTTATTATGAATTATTTTTATAATTTTATTAGATTTATTTACATAAAACAGTGATATAATATTTATACTAAAGTACATTTAAAGGAGTATATTTATGGTTGAAACATCAGGTGAGAAAAGAAAAAGGGGTAGACCAAGAAAAAAACCTGTAGAAAATGATACCCCTGTAATACAGACCGTAAAAAGAGGCCGCGGGCGGCCTAAAAAAACGCAGTCATCGTTTTCTGCAATTGAAGCTAATAAATCAGCTAATAAAATAGATCCCAAAGACCTCAAATATAAAACAGTAAATGCATGGGATAATCCGAAATTTAACCGGCGAAGCATTATGTCTTTCAGTGAAGGTTACAAGGCCTTTATGAATAAGGCAAAAACCGAACGTGAATTTATAAAAGAGAGCATTATTTTAGCTAAGCAGAATAATTTTATTAATCTGGATGAAGCCGGTGATATCAGGTTAAAGCCCGGAGACAAAGTGTACCGTGTCTTCAAAGAGAAATTAATGCTACTTGCAGTAATAGGGAAAAAAACTGCCGGGGAAGGTACAAGAATAGTAGGCGCTCATGTTGATTCTCCGCGAATTGATATTAAGCAGAATCCTTTATATGAATCCACCGATATGGTTTTCTTTAAGACGCACTATTACGGCGGAATAAAAAAATATCAGTGGCTTGCTATACCGCTTGCTTTACATGGAATAGTTGTTAAAGCAGATGGAACCAGCGTTGAAATAAATATCGGAGAGGATGAAAAGGATCCGGTATTTACAATTACTGATCTTTTGCCTCATCTGGCCAAGGACCAAATGGAGAAAAAGGTTACAGAAGCATTCAAAGGCGAGAATATGAATGTTCTCTTAGGTTCCGAACCAGTTGCAGATAAAGAGATGAAAGACCGCTTTAAGAGTAATATACTTAGTCTTCTGTATGAAAAATATGGAATAGTTGAGGAAGATCTTATATCATCCGAGCTTCAGGTAGTTCCTGCTTTTAAAGCCAGAGATGTTGGGATTGACAGAAGTATGGTAGGCGCATATGGCCATGATGACAGAATTTGTGCTTATCCGGCGCTTATTTCTATTTTAGAGACCAGGGATCCTGAATATACTGCTATCTGTTATCTGACAGACAAAGAAGAAATCGGCAGTGTTGGAAATACCGGTGCTGAATCAAGAGCGCTTGAGGATTTTATTTCCGACATTTGTGCGCTTACTGCAGATTCTGCATATAATGACCGCCTTGTCCGGTCTGCACTGAATAAATCAAAAATGCTCTCAGCAGATGTAAACGCAGCCTTAGACCCCAATTATGAAGGAACGCATGACAAGCTAAATGCGGGTTATTTAGGTAAAGGTATTGCAATAATGAAATATAGTGGCTCCAGAGGAAAGTCTGGTGCCAGTGATGCCAGTGCAGAGTATTTAGGTGAAATAAGAAGGCTCTTTAATGAAAACAACATACCATGGCATATAACAGAGCTGGGAGCAGTGGATAAGGGAGGCGGAGGAACCATTGCAATGATGATTGCCAATCTTGGTGTTGATGTTATTGACGTGGGAGTCCCGATTCTGTCCATGCATGCTCCGTTTGAGGTTGCCAGCAAAGCCGACATCTATTCAGTATACAGAGGATACTATGTATTCATGAACAAATAACAACGGTTGTGCCATCCTGAGCATAGTGCAGCACACCTACTGTCATACTGAGCGGAGCGTAGCGAAGTCGAAGGATCTTCGTGTTTGACATAGTTTTTATCAAGATGATGTGCTAACATCTTTATTATTCGTTTTAGGCGAAATAGAGGAGAGGGGATTGCTTTTAACAGCATCCCTTAGCTTTTCGTTGTCAATATGCGTATAAATTTCTGTCGTAGCAATGCTTTCATGGCCTAAAATGGATTGCAGAGCGCGTATATCGACATTTCCATGCTTATACATCAGAGTTGCTGCGGTATGGCGGAGCTTATGCGGCGAGTACTTATCCGGATCCAGTCCGGAAGCATTAATATACTTTTTTACTAAATACTGAACAGTTTTAGGGCTTATCCGGACCTTGCGTTCACTTAAAAACAGGGCTTTCGGGTCCTTTATTACTTTAAGTTTGGACCGCTCAGCCATATAAGCCGCTATAGCATCCTGGCAGGCTTTATTTAAATAAACAGTACGTTCTTTATTGCCTTTGCCAATTACTGTTAAAGTGTCGCCGCGGATACTGTTTACATTTATTCCCACAAGCTCAGAAAGACGTAGCCCGCAGTTCATAAACAAAACCAGTATGGCATAATCACGGGCGACATTTTTTTTACCATTGACGCTTTGCAGCAATTTAATGCTTTCATCCAGATTTAAATACTTTGGGAGTCTTTTGACAAGCTTTGGCGAATCCAGTTCAGCAGCAGGATTATAATCTATAAGTTTTACTTTGGTATGCAGGTATTTGTAAAAAGATCTGAGACACGCAACTTTACGGGCCCGTGTAACAGCAGTATTATTTAACTCACGGCTTGTAAAAGCCATAAAGCTGTATAAATCCGTTAAATCAATTTTTTTAATATCATCCAGAGTAATATCATTGACAGTTAAGTCTCTGAAATCATTTTCATCTGCATTATATTTTGTAACCTTAATATAGCGAAAAAAAGTTCTTAAATCATAATAGTATTCGGATACAGTTTTCTTTGAGATATTTCTTACAGTAAGCATATAGTTCAAAAACTCTATAGCAATATCGGGCATATCACTGAAATCAAGCTGCATTACTAAGCACCTCACAAGTATTTATAAGCATTTATATTATTTATTATACCACACCTGTCTCCTATTAAACAAAATTTTTATTTTGTCTAATGTGAGATTATTTTTTTGACAAATACTAAATAATTGATTCTACTCTGAAGTCCCTTCTCTTCTTTGGATTATCTTATGATTTTAGTAAAACATAAAACGAGATCCTTTGATTCTGCTACTCTATAACATCTATTTTTAACAGACCTGTATCCAATGGTCTTAATAATTTGTCAATTTCATTGTTATCAGTACCATTACTTAACCATATTTCCCTATTTCCTTCATGAATAATAACAGGCATACGATTATGTATGGTTATAATATCTTCATTGGCTTGAGTTGTAAGTATCGTAAAATACGGACTTAAAACACCGTCTTTATCTTTAAAAAACCAGTAAAAACCTGCTAAATACATCATACTGCAGTCGATTAAAGATATATAATGCTTTATTCGTTTTTTACTGTTTTCAGCATCCTTCCACTCAAAAAAACCTCTTGCAGGAATTAAACAGCGACGTTTGGCAAACGGCAGCTTAAACATTGGCTTTTCTCTTACTGTCTCACTACGGGCATTTATTACGGGTCTACCCTTATTAACAGGAAATCCCCATTTAACGGCATGTACAGCATGACCAGAATAATTAGATTCAGTGCTTCTAATTAAATCAGATTGATTATTTGGAGTAATTATCGGAGCATAATCTCCAGGATAAATCTCTCCTGCTTTCTTCAATAGTTCTTTTTCAATTTTGTTAACAAGACCGGCAAAGTCGTCAATATCCTTTTCTGGAATATAGAATCTGCCACACATATTATTCACCATATATTCGTAAAAATGTAAATATGATATTACGTAATTACATCTATGTATGATTAAACAATAAGGACCAAACGTTAATCCGCTTAGTCCTTTTAATTATTTAAATATTATACTTCCATAATTTCTTCAATTTTGGCTTCTACTATTTTATCCACTTTTTCTATATATTCATCTGTAAACTTCTGAATATCTTTTTCCGCAATTTTAAGATCATCTTCGGTAATTTCTTTTGCTTTTTCTTTCTTTTTATAGCTTTCTACGGCATCACGACGAATCTGTCTGATTGCGATCTTATTATTTTCACCAAGCTTTTTTACTTCCTTGGTCAGATCAATTCTTCTTTCTTCGGTTAACGGAGGAAACATCAGGCGAATTACCTTGCCATCATTATTAGGATTTATCCCGAGATCTGACATATGAATAGCTTTGATAATATCATTAAGTATTTTGGCATCCCAAGGCTGAATAACAATTTGTCTTGCTTCAGGCACCTGAATGTTGGCAAGCTGGGAAATCGGTGTAGGTGTTCCGTAATAATCGACAGAAATCTTATCCAAGAGGCGTGGATTTGCTCTGCCTGCACGGATTGATGCCAGCTCATCCTTCAAATAATTAATAGATTTGTCCATCTTCCTGGTAAACTCATCATAATTCTTAACCATTCTATTAAACCTCCTTAGCTACAAATGTACCAACTTTATTTCCGTTTAAAACCTTTATAATATTTTCAGGTTCATTTATACTGAATACATGTAATGGAATATTATTGTCCATACAAAGTGATGTAGCAGTTGAATCCATAACCCCCAATTGACGCTGTAATACCTCAAAGAACGTTATATTATCATATTTTTTTGCATCAGGATTCAGTTTAGGATCGCTGTCATATACTCCATCAACATTTTTAGCCAGCAGAATAACTTCAGCATCAATTTCTGCAGCTCTTAATACTGCAGCAGTGTCAGTTGAAAAATACGGGTTACCGGTACCGCAGGCAAATATAACTACTCTCTTTTTTTCAAGGTGTCTGACAGCTCTTCCCCTAATATACGGTTCGGCAATTCTTGGCATATCGAGTGCAGTTTGCACTCTGGTAGGAACACCTCTTGATTCCAAAGAGTCCTGTAAGGCTAATGAATTCATAACAGTTGCCAGCATTCCCATATGGTCTGCCGTTGTACGATTCATACCTTTACTGCTTCGTCCTCGCCAGAAGTTCCCGCCCCCTACAACTATTCCAATTTCAACTCCCATGTCCCATGCAGATTTTATTTTATCACTGATGTTGTTAAGAACAGTTGTATCAATGCCAAAACTTTTTGTGCTGGATAATGCTTCACCACTTATTTTTAGCATAATTCGCTTAAACTTTAATGCCATAAAACCTCCAAAAAACACTAAGTATTTTAAATACTGAATTACCGGGAACACTTATTTTAAAAAAAAAGAAGGTATACGATGATTAAATCGTTATACCTCCTTCTTAATTACTTTATTTGTTTCATTACTTCATCAGCAAAGTTTTCTTCTTTTTTCTCCAAGCCCTCTCCCATTTCAAAACGGGCAAATCTTCTTATGCTGATATTCTCACCAATTGTAGAGATTTTTTCCTGAAGAACCTGCTGAACAGTTTTATCGCTGTCCTTAATAAATGGTTGCTCAAGCAGGCAGATCTCGTTGTAGAACTTTTCAATTCTGCCGTTAACCATCTTTTCAGCAATATGTGCAGGCTTACCTTCGTTAATAGCCTGAGCCTTCAAAATTTCCTTTTCCTTTTCTATAATATCTGCAGGAACATCTTCCCTCTTAACATAGGTAGGATTCATTGCAGCAATCTGCATTGCTACATCCTTTACAAATGAACGGAACTCTTCATTCTTTGCTGCAAAGTCTGTTTCAATATTAACTTCAACCAAAACACCTATACGGCCGCCACCATGAATGTATGATTCTACAATACCCTCAGAAGCAGCTCGGCCTGCTTTTTTTGCTGCTTTAGCTATACCTTTTTCACGGAGATACTCGATTGCTTTCTCTAAGTCACCATTGGTTTCAATAAGAGCTTTTTTGCAATCCATCATTCCTGCGCCGGTACGCTCACGCAAATCTTTTACCATACTAGCATTAATTTCCATTATATTATCCTCCTAAACCGTGATAAGTACTATTATTCGTCTGCTACCTCTTCTGAATCAGGCTTCTCTTCTGCATCTTCTACAGGCACTTCATCAAGATTAACTTCAACATTATCATCATCTGTTTCTGAGGCAGCGGAGCCCATTTCGCCCTGCTTAGCTTCTATGATAGCATCGGCAATCTTTCCGCTTATAAGCTTAACAGCTCTGATAGCGTCATCATTACCTGGAATAACATAATCAACTTCATCCGGGTCGCAATTTGTATCGACAATCGCAACAATAGGAATACCTAAAATTCTTGCTTCAAGGATAGCATTTCTTTCTTTCTTGGGGTCAACTATAAATAAAGCAACAGGAAGCTTTTTCATCCCGACAATACCACCGAGATTCTTTTCAAGCTTTTCCATTTCAAGATTTAACTTACTGACCTCTTTTTTGGGAAGAACATCGAAAATACCGTCTGCTTCCATCTGTTTGAGTTCAAGAAGACGATCAATGCTTCTGCGGATGGTCTTGAAGTTTGTTAACATACCACCTAACCATCTGTTGTTTACGTAGAATTGTCCGCAACGTTCTGCTTCTTCTTTAATTGCGTCCTGAGCTTGTTTTTTGGTACCAACGAAAAGAACATTTCCGCCGTCCATCACAAGATCTCTGATGAAGAAATATGCTTCATCAATTTTCTTTACTGTTTTTTGAAGGTCAATGATGTAAATACCATTTCTTTCGGTGAAGATGTACTCCGCCATTTTAGGGTTCCATCTTCTTGTCTGGTGACCGAAGTGTACACCTGCTTCCAGCAGTTGTTTCATTGAAATTACTGACATAATACTGTCCTCCTTGTTTTTCCTCCGCCATCCTCTTCTTCACAGAGAACACATAATTTATGTGCACACCTCTGCAAATCAGATAGCGTGTGTATTCAAAAATACCCGTAATATTATAGCATACGGGCTGTTTAATTGACAAGTGTTGATCTATAATTTCTCAAGTAAAGGGCTGATTAATCATAATCTACATTTGAATCATGATTTGGGTTCCGCTTAACAAGAATCGCAGCCTTAGTAATAGCAGAAATTACGTCTACTTCAAACTGTGATTTTAAGTTGTTAATTTTTGAATATATTTCACCTTTCCGGGTGACAATATACTGAGGNGGCAAATCATTNAANGCTTTTGCNGCTATATCATATCTGCAACGTTCACAAGTACACACGTTTATATCTCTTAAAATATCAGGCATGGCACTTAAGACGATTTCTTCCATATAATTCTTCATTTGGTGCATATAATGACCCTCCTGTTTATACTATATAAATATTAGCATAATAATTATAAAAAATATACCATTCTTTTCTAAATAATATCTCTATATTCTATGTTTTTTAAAAAAGGTTTTTCAAAAATACGCTTAAATTTTATAAATAACGGTTCATCTAAGTCTATAGGTTTTACAAGTATAGAAAAGATTCCTTTTAAATTTCCTCCCAGAACATCTGTAAACAGCTGGTCACCGAGAATAGCCACTTGATTGTAAGGCAAATTCATTATTTCAACAGCTTTTTTAAATCCGCCCCCTAAAGGCTTATGTGCCTGATATAAAAATTCTATGCCTAAAGGCTCACAAAAAAGCTCTACACGTCTTTTTCTTCCGTTAGATACAATTATGGCTTTTATTCCACTTTCTTTAAGTGATTCGATAAAACTTATTACTTTCTCATCTGCTTCATCAATATGTGTAGCGACCAATGTGTTATCGATATCCAGTATGAGCCCGTATATTCCTTTGTTTTTAAGCATTTCTGGTGTGATGTCGTAGATCGAGTTAACATAAGCATCAGCCTTTAAAAGGTTTTTCATTTAGTCCTCCTAAAGCGGTATTTTTCTTTTGCGCTATAATCCAATAGTTTTAGCTTACACTAGAAAAAAAAATCATGCAATATAACAAATAAAATTTGGAAAATTAAAGAAATATTTTACGGAAATAGCCATTGAAGTTATTGTTTACATAGGAAAAACGTGATATATTGTAAACAAATATATCATAATGAGGAGGTCGCGCTTAATGAAACCATCTGCAATTATTGCGAAAACATTTCCATTTATGCTGATTCGGTTGCTTGCGTATCTTGTCTTTTTCATTGGTATCTGTATTTATACTGCCATCGTAGTTTGGATTCTCGGAGCTATTAAACCTGAAGGTTTTTTTGCTTTTGTGAGTTTTGCTATATTTGGTGGCGGTGGCTGGGCAATCTATAGGTTTGTCAGAGATTACATAAACTATATGATTAAAGCAGCTCATGTTGCTGTTATAGCCGATATGGCCATTAAAGGCGGAGTGCCTGAAGGCTTTAATATGTACAACTACGGTGTTAGCAAAGTGAAAAAATTCTTTGTAGCATCGAATGTTCTTTTTGCAGTTGACAGACTTGTAAGTGGCAGTGTCAGACAAATACAACGTGTATTTGGCGGTATTGGAGAATTTTTAAAGTTCATACCCGGAATAAAAGCGCTTACTCAAATTCTTAACATGTTTGTAGATATAATCTTAAATTATTTGGATGAATGTATTCTGGCGTATATTTTCTTAAATGAAGGTCAAAACGTCTGGAAGAGTGCAGCAGATGGTGTAGTTTTATATGCGCAGAACTGGAAGACAATCCTGAAAACAGGTGGAAAGATTCTGGTATTCCTTATAGTATTCTTCTTGATTTCTTTCTTAATTTTTAACGGAATATTTGCTGGTATTTTTAATGGAATAGACAGCCTTGAGAACGGTCTTGCTATGCCGATAGCATG